>Ga0326728_10000556_pt1 | contig 146136 bp, 140 predicted proteins | sample MB3enrmetagenome_FD_207602 | JGI IMG/M metagenome (GOLD analysis project Ga0326728, IMG submission 207602) | Lab enriched peat soil microbial communities from McLean, Ithaca, NY, United States - MB31MN | ecosystem: Environmental > Terrestrial > Soil > Wetlands > Peat | place: USA: New York... | reverse complement strand
AGAACTTGAGAGCCATCCGATTACTTATACCGCCGTGGAGCAGAAATGTCCAGCGCTCAATCTCGCTTCGTATCAGTGGACTACGCGGCTCAAAAAACTTGCGGCATTAGGCTGAAGCCCGCCCCACGTCTGGCTTGTTGGTGGGGCGGACTTCATCAGTCCGCCCGCCGCAAGTTCCACGCGCCGCGTTAGAGTAGCATAGGTGACCAAAGTTCTCCTGATATTCGGCACCAGGCCGGAAGCCATCAAGCTCTGTCCCGTACTGCTCCATCTGCGCCAGCGAGCCGGCGAATTTCAGGTGAAATGCTGCGTCACCGCGCAGCATCGCCACATGCTCGACCAGGTATTGCAGGTCTTCGGCGTCGTGCCCGACTACGACCTCGACCTGATGCAGCCCGGACAGACGCTGGCGCAATTGACGGCGCGCATCCTGGCGGCGTTGGAGGGCGTGCTCGACGCCGAAAGGCCGGACATCGTCCTGGTGCAGGGCGACACCACCACTACTTTTTGCGGCGCGCTGGCGGCCTTTTACAGCCGCATTCCCGTGGGCCACGTGGAGGCCGGTCTCCGGACCGGGGACATGACGCAGCCGTTTCCGGAAGAACTCAACCGCGTGCTGACCACGCGTTTGAGCAGCCTGCATTTCGCCCCCACCGAGGGAGCCGCCCAAAACCTGCGCTGCGATCGCGTGCCGGCGGACCGGATTCTGGTGACCGGCAATACCGGAATCGACGCGGTCCTGCAGGTGAGCGGGAGAATTGCAAGGGGCGAGCTTTCCGGCCTCGAATTGCCGGGGTTGGACCCCTCGCGGCGCCTGCTGGTGGTGACGGCGCATCGCCGCGAAAATCACGGAGCGCCGCTCGAAGCCATTTGCGAAGCGCTGCTCCGCCTGGCGCGGCGCGGCGACGTCCAGATCGTCTACCCGGTGCATCGCAACCCGAAAGTTGCCGGCCCGGTGGAACAACTGCTGGGCGGCGAGCCGGCCATTCTGCTGTGCGAACCGTTGGACTACGTACCGTTCGTCGACTTGATGCGGCGCGCGTACCTGCTGATCACCGATTCCGGCGGCATCCAGGAAGAGGGCCCGTCGTTGGGCAAGCCCGTGCTGGTGATGCGCGAGAAGACCGAACGTCCCGAGGCGGTGGAGGCCGGGACGGTGAAACTGGTGGGCACCGACGCGGCGCGCATCGTGAAAGAGACGGAGATCCTGCTGGAGAACCGCGCGAAGTTCGAACGCATGTCGCGGGCGCACAATCCCTATGGCGACGGGCACGCGAGCGAACGGATCGGAGACGCGCTCGCCAGGCTCACGCAGCTCGTGAATGTGGCGGCTGAAATCTAATTAAAATTATAATTCCGAAGCGGAGTGTTCTAGAGTTTATGCACGTACCTGCATTACCCTGAGCAGGTATGGCTTGTCTCCAGCGGCCGCCGCACACTGGCGCATCTCGTTCGGGCCCAAGGCCTGACTGCTCGGGAGGTGCGCGGAGTGGCTGTCCGATTGTGCGAACGGCGCCGCGGCGACGCGCAATCCACCGAAGAGCTTCACACCCTCTCCACGCTCACCTGAATCTCTTCGCCCGCGAGCGACAGCTTGGTGCCGCCTTCCAGCGAGTGGCGGCGCTCGATTCGCTCCGCCAGCAGTTCATTGCGGAGATACGCGGCGTGCGCCTCTACGGCATTGGCGATCCGGGTGTGCGCCGCGTATTTCAGCACGATGCGGTCGGAGATTTGCAGTCCCGAAGTCTTGCGTAAATCCTGCACCAGGCGGTTGAAGTCGCGGGCGACGCCTTCCTGCAGCAATTCCGGCGTGAGGGTGGTATCGAGCGCGCCGAAGGTTCCATCGATCAGCGCACACACCCGGTTTGCCGGACCTTCGAACGCCGGCACGACTTCGTCGGGTGCGAACTCGAAGGTTTGACCAGCCACTTCGACGGTGTATTTCCCGTCTTTGGGCTGAGCGCGGTCGAGGGCATCGGCGATGGCCTTCAAATAGCGGCCCAAGCCCCGCTGAGCAAGTTTCTTCGCATCCGGCTTCAGCCGTACAGTCGCCAGAGAGCTCTGCTCATCTCTCAGCTCCAGCCGTTTTACATTGGCTTCATCGAGGATTTGCGCCACGTAATCGGAGTTCTCGAGCACCTTGCGGTCGGCGGCATCGCGCGGCACGACGTAGAGCGTGCCCAATGGCTGCCGGATTTTGACTTTGCTCGCTGTGCGTAGATTCAGCGCCAGATTCTTGATGCGGATCACGGCGTCGATGCTTTGTTCCAACTGCTCGTCGACCAGCGAGGCCTCCACTTGCGGGTACGGCGCGAGGTGCACCGATTCGGGCGCGGACGGATCGACCGAACACACCAGGTTCTGGTAAATCTCTTCGGCGAGGAACGGCAGCGCCGGGGCCATCACGCGGATCACCGTGGTGAGCACGGTGTAGAGCGTCTGGTAGGCCAGCGGGTCGCTATCCCAGAAGCGTCGGCGCGAGCGGCGCAGGTACCAGTTGGAAAACTCCTCGTCGAATTCCTGGAACGCCTCGATTACGCGGAAATGTTCGTAGTTCTGAAATGCGCCGTGCGCAGACGACACCAGGCGCTGCAGACGGCTCAGCACCCAGCGGTCCAGCTCGTTGGTAACAGGGAGCGTCCCCGCGCCGGGCTTCCACCCGTCGGCCTCGGCGTACATCACGAAAAAGCTGTAGCAGTTCCAGAAGGTGAGCAGCTTGCGGCGGGCCTCGCCATCGATGGTGGGGCCGGTGCTGCCGGCAGGGTGCAGATCGGGGAAGTTGAGATGCTGCGCGGTCTTCTGTTCGGCGTAGATGTAGCGCATAACCTCGGCGCCCAACGCTTCGGCGGCTTCGTCGAACGCGATGGAGTTGCCCTTGGACTTGTGCATTTCCTCGCCGCGCGCGTCGCGCACCAGGGCGTGGCCCAGCAGCGCCTTGAACGGCGCGCGGCCGTCCATCATAGCGCTCATGGCCAGCAGAGAGTAGAACCAATTGCGGAATTGGCCGGGGAAACTCTCGAGCACCAGGTCGGCCGGGAACCACTTCTCCCAGTAAGCGCGATCGGTAGTGTATCCCATGGTGCTGAAAGAAACGATGCCGGCGTCGAGCCACGGATTGCCCACGTCTTCGATGCGCGTGGCCACGCCGCCGCACTTCTCGCAGCGGATCTTGACGGCGTCCACATAGGGGCGATGCGGCGAGTTGCCGTCGAACGTGTCCCAACCTGCTACGGCCTTGTCGCGCAGCTCCTCGCGGCTGCCAATGACTGTGAAGTGCTCGCACTCGCCGCACACCCAGATGGGTAGAGCGAGGCCCCAAAAGCGCTTCTTGGAGATCATCCAATCGCTCATATTGCGCAGCCAGTCGAGCTCGCGCGCCTCGCCCTCGGGCGGAATCCACTTGATGCCGGGGACCACGTTTTGGATGCGGTCGCGCCAGTCCATGCGGATGAACCATTCGTCCACCGGGCGGAAGACCAGCTCCGACTTGCAACGCCAGCAATGCGGATATACGTGCGGATACTTTTCGCGCGCCACGAGGTGCCCGGAGGTCTTCAGCGCCGCCACGATGTCGTCGGGCACTTCGTTGGCGTTGTGGCCGGAGAACGGCCCGAAGCCGTCGATGAAAACCGCGCTTTCATCCAGGGGGGCGATGAACGGGATGCCGTTGTCCTTGCCCAGTTCCTGGTCTTCCGCGCCGCACCCGGGCGCGATATGGACCAGGCCCGTGCCCTCGGCTTCGCTGATCGCGTTCCAGGCGATGACGCGATGCTCGGCCGCCGCGGTGGCGCCGCCGCCGGTCTCGCCGTAAGGGAACACGCCGCCGGGCGTATTTTGCGCCGGCAACTGGTCGAAGGGTCCATCGTAGGTGAGGCCGAGCAGGCTGCTGCCGGGCACTTCTTCGATGACTTCGACGCCGCCGCTTCCTTTTAGGATGGTGCGGATGGAGGGCAGCTTGTGGGTCTCGTGCTTGCCCTCTACTTGCAGGTCTTGCAAGCGGTCGTGCTCGTAGTTGCCCTTGGCGACGTAGTACATCCAGTCGCCGTGCCGCACCTTGAGATACGTCAGATCGGGATTGACGGCTACGGCGACGTTCGAAGTGAGCGTCCAGGGCGTGGTGGTCCAAACCAGGAGCGCGGTTTTTTCCCGGCCGCGAATGGGGAAGCGCACGAAAACCGAAGTGTGGGTGGTGATGCGCCGGCCTTCGGCCACTTCCATTTGCGAGAGCCCGGTGCCGCATCGGCCGCACCATGGCATGACGTCGTGGCCGCGATAGATGAAGCCTTCGCTGTGGCACTTCTTGAGGAAGGCCCAGATGGTGTAATTGTTCTCGTCGGAAAAGGTGAAATAGCTGCCGCCGTACTCGAGCGACCCGAGCTTGCGGACGATTTCGCTGGCACGCGCAGTTACGGTAAGGCCGCTGGGCAGTTTGGCGTTGAGCACGCGGTCGCCATCGGCGAGAGCGTCGCGCAGGGCGAGCAGCAGTGCGGGGTCGTCCCAATCGCACCAATAGCCCAGGCGGACGGATTGCTCGGTCTGACGCGCGGCGAAGGTGAGCACGCGCTCTTTGCAGGCGCGCACGAAATTCTCGATGCCGAAATCGCGGATTTCCCTCTTGGTCTGAAGCCCCAGGCTCTTTTCCACCTCGACTTCGACCCAGAGGCCCTGGCAATCGAAGCCGTTCTGATAGCGCAACGCGTGGCCATTCATAGCGTGATAGCGCTGGTACATATCTTTCAGCGACCGGCCCCAGGCGTGGTGCACGCCCATGGGATTGTTGGCGGTAATGGGGCCATCGAGAAACGACCAGCGTGGCCCGCCGGCCGTCTGCGCGCGCAGTTTCCGGAAGATTTGGCGGTCTTCCCAGAAGCGCAAAAGCTCGCGCTCCATAGCCGGAAAATCGGGGACTCTCGGTACAGGCCTGTACATATTCATTGGAGACAGAAAGGCAGAAGGGACTCGAAATGCCGGAAAATCCTATGGTAGCATTCCGGCGAAATGGCGGTTTGGCGATGCGGACCCCAAGCACTAACAAGTTCACCGCAGAGCCGCAGAGACGCGGAGAAAAACAAAAGCAAAGTCAAAACCGGAGAGCGCGGAGATGGCGGAGGTCACAGAGGGGTAAGGCTCCGGGTATCAGCGTCTCAGTGGCTTGGAGTCGGGAAGACACCGTGGCTAAAGCAATCGACAAGACTTCCGCATCGGTCGTCGACAGTTGGAGACTTAGGGGCCGGGACGCGACTTAGCGGCTTGCCGTTTGCCGTCGGCGGTTGCGCGCCTTGGCTGCTTTTTGAGGACTAACACGGGCCGAGGGTGGTTTTCAGGGCGGTCGGGGGTACGCGGTGTTTCGTGGGGGGCAGCGGGCTCTTGTTGCTGCGGTTCGGGCTGCGTGACGGGCTCGGGCGACGGTTCCGCGATGGGTTCGTTTTCGGGTTGCGGGACGGGAGGGGGATCGGTGGCGGCTGTGTTTTCCGTGGGTTGGAGCGTGAGGATGGGTTCGATGTTGGGTTCGATCGGTTCTTCGTACTTTTCGGGAGGGAGTTCGCCGCGGAGCTTCAGCAGGCGGTGGAAATCTTCGACGGCACGGCGGTAGAGGCGCTCGGCCTGGGCCTGGAAGCGCAGGAACGTGGTACCGATGTTGGATTGCCGGTTGAAGCAATTGAAGCCGAAGGCGAGCCAGTAGGCGCGGTGCTGTTCGAGGGGGATGTCGATGCCTTTAGCGAGCTCGGAACGATTGAGGATGAACGGATCGGCGGGGCCGGCCATGGCTTGGTCGAGGCAGTTGGAGAAGAAGCCGGCTTCGAGGATGGCCATGCGGCGCATGGAATGTTTGGCGAGGGCGATGCGTTCGACGGCATCGCGTTCTTGGGAATTGATGGGCTGGTAGGTAGCGATGGCGTCGGCGACGAGGGTCGAGATGGCGGCGCGGTCCTCGATGCGGACGATGGCGAAGGGGTCGGGGTTGAAGGGGTGCTTGCGGGCGTTCTGGGAGGAGCGGGCTTTGCCTTCGGGGGTGCGGGGTCCGGTGGATTTGCGGGCGTTTGCGCAGTTCGCGGCGACGCGGCGGGGAGAGGTTGGCATCGGTCAAGCTGTAGCACGCGGGCGTTGCGCTGGGAGGGACGTGGGGCTGTAAGCGATTGGGGATAAAAGGGGGATTCTTCGAAATTCTTGCGACTGGTGTTGGGGCTTGGATCGCCGGTTTGCGCATCACGGGCGGGCTGGGTGAAGGATCGGCAGATTGAAAAGCTGTTGCGGTCGAAGTAATAATAGCCCATGCCGCACCAGTTGTCCTGGTTGACCTTGGGTCACCTTCGAGGAGGTGACGGTCGGCAAAGATCGGGCCCGACATTACCGCATGGTTGCCGGAAGAGTGGGGCTCACAGAGCCGCCAGTTTCGCCGCGCTGATGGCCTGCCCGAGATGCCGCTGGGTGTGCTCGGCGATGTGAACCAGCAGGCCGATCACGGTCGCGGGAAGTTGCTGGCGTCCCACGCCGCGCGGCTCGCGGAGGGTGGCAGGGTCGAGCGTGCGCACGACCGTCTCGGCGTCATCAAAGGCAGCCTCGACGAGCGCCAGCAGTTCGTCGCGGCCGACGCCGGCGGGGTCGCGCTCCGCTTGCAGGGCCGCAAGCTGTCCGGCGTTCAGCGGCTTTCCCTGCAGATAGCCATGAGACGGCCGGTGCTGCCAGCGATGTGGCGCATGTGGAATCCGACGGAGCCCAAGCCGTGAGGCGCAGCCCAAAGCTGCCCGGTGGAGAGTCCTTCGGTCCAGCGGCGCAGATTTTCGCGCGCCTGCTGAAAGCTGTACAGCACGGGCGCAAGGAGTGGGTCGACGCCAGCGATCAGTCCGCGCATCCACGGTTCAGGAAGGGAGTCCATGCGACTATTGTCGGTTACGGGGAGGCGAACAGGTGGCGATGGGCCCGAAAAGCCGCCCCACGCACGCGTGACTCGGCAGACGAGTCCGTCCACATCGAACTGTAGGGCGTGATAAGGCCAAGTGGCGAAAGCCAGGATATGCCTACGTATCGGGACCTGAGCGGAGCTCTGTACGCTGCTTATCGGAAATTGGGGCACGTCTAAACGAGATGCCGACGGCGACCCTACCGCCCGGCTTTGGCCAGCTAGTTCTCGACCGGAACCTTCTCCACGTGGTCGATGATAAAGACGTCCGCGAACCCTTTTCTCCGCTCGAGCTTGAGACCGAGTTGCTCCTCAATGGCCTCCGCCAGCGAAGGGCCCGTCTCCGCGCTGCTTTCCGCGACCCACGACAGGGTGAAGTCGTACTTGCCTGTCAGCGCCGTACCATCGGTGATCGGCTCCCGCAGGTGAGCGGCCAACATGGAAACAATTCCTCCCATCGTGACCCCCCTCGCCATCCAGGTACTGCGCCCGTTCTTCATTGTCATCGAGTAAGGGATTCGATCCGGCGTCGAGGTCGTCGCCGGACCCGTGGCGCTATCGGCCACTACCTCCGTGTTTGCTGGTTCGGGTGGCGACTCCTTCATCCTCAACCCGCCTTTGGCTACCACCAGGTAGCGCACCGGCATCTCTTTCTTCGCGTAGTGGAAAGCTAGCTTAAACCGATCGATCACCAGGTTCTGCAGCATCACATGGAACTCTTCCTTGGTGGTTCCCGGTGGAACCTTGGCGGCGATTTCGTACGTTGGATCGTCGGGATACCACTGCACGGCGAGTTGGTAGGGAAGGAGGTGGAAGGCGTATTGGATAAAGTTCGTAATACTGGCGCGGGTACACACGAATAGACCGGGGTCAGTGCTGCCCGGTCCGCCGTGGCAGCCCGTGCGCATGACTTCGTCCGGGCCAGGGGCAGGGGATATCTTGACCGAGGCCGCCTCGAAACGATGCGACGAATTCAGTTCTTGCCCGTAGGCCATACAGCACGCCAGAATACTTACAACCAGTCGCGTCATTCGATACCTCCGACCTGAGCTTCCAGGAAGGATGCGGAGATAGTGCACACCGCGATCACCTGTTCCAGTTCGCCGTCTCTTGTGAGTGTTACCGTGTCTCGCAAGTGCTCTTTCGAAGACGCCGGTGCGGTTTGCCCACGTCTTGTCACCCTTGAAAGGCACAGCGGCCAAGGTCCGCCGCGAATTTGCCGCGATTCCCATGAACACCGCCTGCGTCGCCAAAAAATGAGTTTTTGCGAAGCCAACGAACCGCGCAATAGAACTTTTGCGCATGCTAACGAATTAGTATATATCATCCGCCGACGCACCTCGAATGCTCGCATGTGCAATACATGGTACCCGCATGCGCAGGCCGACATTGTTGACAAAAGACGGATCTAAAGTGACCCCACGCTGGCCCATCGTGGGGGTCGACCGGATTGCCCGCGAGTGACGCCGTCGGCGTTTACGAATCCATGTTGACGTATTGTCGCCGGCCCGTCGAACTGCCGGGACATTCCCCAACTCCCCACCAGCCGGTCGAAGAATTGGACGCACCATTCGCAGAGATTTCTCTACCGAGGCCCTTGGTTATAATCGATCCAAAGGCATGAAATATGCGTGGGCGCTCCTGCTCGCGGCGGTGATGTTCTCCGGCTGCGCGCACAAGAAGAAAAAGCATGTCAAGCAGATACCGCCGCCGATGGCCTCCGTTCAACCGGGCTATCAGGAAACCGGCGTGGCGAGTTGGTACGGCCATCCCTACCACGGCCGGCCCGCCGCGAATGGCGAAATCTACGACATGGAAACTATGGTTGCGGCTCACCGCACCCTGCCGTTCAACACCTGGGTCCGGGTATACGACCTGGATAACAATAAGACGGTCGAGGTTCGCATCATCGATCGCGGGCCCTTTGTGGACGGGCGGATTATCGATCTCTCCCACGCCGCCGCGCGGGCCATCGACATGATCGGACCCGGAATCGCCAACGTGCGCATGGAAGTAATTGCGGTACCCGCGGGCGTCCCGCCGGCAATTTACGTGGTGCAGGTGGGAGCGTTCCAGGATCGCGCGACCGCCGAGCGCATTCAGGCGCAGTTGGCGGAGCACTATGGACAAACCCGGGTGCTGCAGCGCAAGGAAAATCCCGGCATCTGGCGGGTGCTGGTTGGGAATGAGACCACTTTGGAAGCCGCCAATGCGCTCCGCGAGCGGATCGAGCGCGAAACCGGTGAGAAAAAGGCCTTTGCGGTGCGACTAGACTCTCAATGAAATCGGCCCCGAACCATGGCTTGCTGGGAGGGTCGGCGGAGGTCGAATCGCTTCGCCGCCTGATCGACAAGGCGTCCCGTAACCGCCTTCCCGTGTTGCTGTTAGGAGAAAGCGGCACGGGCAAGGAAGTGGCTGCGAGAGCCGTCCATAGCGCCAATCCGCGCGGCCAGTTCGTGCCCATCGACTGCGGCTCGCTGGTGGGCACCCTCATGGAAAGCGAGCTTTTCGGCCACGTAAAGGGCTCTTTCAGCGGCGCCGCGGAAAACAAAAAAGGCCTGGTGGAGATGGCCGACGGGGGCACCGCCTTCTTCGACGAAATCGGCGACATGCCCATGGAAATGCAGGTCAAACTGCTGCGCGTGGTACAGGAGCGCGAATTCCGGGCGGTCGGTTCCACGCAATGGCGCAAGTTGGACATTCGCATTGTGGCCGCCACTCACCGCGACCTCAAGGCGGAGGTCGCCGCCGGCCGTTTCCGCCAGGATCTCTACTACCGGCTCAACGTTTTCACAATCCATCTGCCGCCGCTGCGCCACCGCAAAGACGATATTCCGCTGCTGGTGGAACATTTTCTCGACGGCTACGGACTTAACCCCAGCCGGGAGATTCTGGACGTGCTCCAAGCCTACGATTGGCCGGGTAACGTGCGGGAATTGAAGCACTGCGTGGAGCGCATGGCGGCTATGCAATCGGAAGGGGCGCTGCAGATGGCCGATCTGCCTTCGGCGTTGCAATACCATCAGACGTCCGCGGGTCTGGAAAGTCTATCGGACGCGGCAGCGTGGGACCGCGATCTGCCTCTGGAGTCGCTCTCGCCGCCATCGCCGGTGATTTCGCTGCCCGACAGCGAAAAGCAGACCATCGGCGCCGCGCTCACCGCTACCGGCGGCGAACGGGCCAAAGCTGCCCGGCTTTTGAAAATCGGCCGCACCACTTTGTATCGAAAGATGAAAGAATACGGATTCGATTGACCATCGCACTTGACGCGACGTACAGCACGGACGGCCAGATCTCGGGAGTCGGATTGTATTCAAGCCAGCTCATGGCGGGTCTTGCCTTTTCCCACCCCGAAACCTGCTTTCATTATTGCTATCGCCCACACCGATACCGGCACGCGCAGCGCCCGTTTCCGCCGAATGTACGCCGCCGCCTGATTCTGGAGCCATTCAGCCCGCGCGGAGCCGACCTTTTTCACGGGCTCAATCAACGGCTGCCGCACATGCGATTTCGCCGGGCGGTGGCTACTTTTCACGATCTCTTCGTCATGTCGGGCGAATATTCCACGCCGGAATTCCGCGAGCGTTTCACTCGGCAGGCGCGCGATGCCGCCGCGCGGGCCGACGCCATCATTGCCGTGTCGGAGTTCACCCGCGGCCAGGTGATTTCGTTGCTGGGCGTGGAGCCTTCCCGGGTCCACGTGGTGCACCACGGCGTCCGCCAGTTGGAGTTTCCGGCAGTGGAGCGGCAAAAGGTGATCCTCAACGTGGGGGCCATCCAAACGCGCAAGAATATCGCCCGGCTGGTGGAGGCGTTCGAAACGGCCGACCCTTCGTGGCGGCTGGTGCTGGCCGGATCGGCGGGCTACGGCAGCGGTGAGATTCTGGAGCGCATCGCCGCGAGCCCGGCGCGCGAACGGATTACCGTGACCGGCTACGTCTCTTCCGGGGAGTTGGGCACGTGGTACGCCAGCGCGTCGATTTTCGCCTTTCCGTCGCTCGACGAAGGCTTCGGGATGCCGGTTCTGGAGGCCATGGCGGCGGGAACGCCGGTAGTGACCTCCAACCGTTCGGCGCTGGCGGAGGTAGCGGGCGATGCAGCGATGCTGGTGGATCCGGAAAGCGCCGAGGAACTGGCGCGGGCTTTACGCGATTTGACGGAGCGCGAGGAGCTCAGAAGAGAACTGGCGAGCCGCGGCGCGGATCGAGCCCGCCTGTTCACTTGGGAAAAAGCCGTTGAACAAACCTGGAATATCTACCGGGAACTGTTGGGCTGAGGGACTTCGCGGGCGCTCAGCGGTTTTCGTCGTCCACCGCGATTTTCAGGGCGCGCAAGAAGCGGTGATCCTGGGAGGTGAATTTGATTTTGCCGGTCGCTTCGAAACTGCGCTTCGGCTCCTCCGTCACCTCAAGTTCCTCTTCCTCGTTCTCGCTGCCTTCTTCGCGGCGATTAAACCCGATGGTGGCTTCCAAGACCAAAAAGACGTCGTAACCGGCCTTTTTGATCTCGCCGATCGCCTCCGCGATCCGGTCGGACTCGGAAAGGGAATCGTTGATCGCGTTTCCCAGTTCCTGCATGAGGTGCTTCAATGGCTCTTCCACAGAGTAACTCCCTAGACACTGGATGCGCCGGATGCAACCGGCGTTCCAAAACCCACCCGTTTCGATTGTAGTGGACCGAAACCCGGTTCACAAGCGCAACTACCGGTAATATCGACGGCTTAACGATTGTTCATGAGTGCCGTCCGAATCTGTAACCGGCTATTCATTGCTATCGGCCCCCATCTATGTCATTTTGGTGGCATGTCCGCGAATCGCAGATTTCGCATAATCCTTTCTTTTCTCATAACATCCGCGCTCTGGGCCGCGCCGCTTGACGCGGCCCGCAAACCCCGCCTGGTGCTGGCGGTAGTCATAGACCAGTTCCGTTACGATTATCTGCTGCGTTTCCGGAATGAGTACCATTCCGGCCTGGCGCGCCTGTTGGAAAAGGGCGCTGTATTCACCGACGCCCACTACCTTCACGCTACCACCGTCACCGCCGTGGGCCATTCCACTTTCCTCACGGGCGCCACGCCGTCGGTGAGCGGGATTATCGGCAATGAGTGGTACGACCGGGAGACTGGAACATCCGTCACGAGCGTCTCCGACCCCGCCACCAAGGTGGTAGGGGGGATTCCCAACGCGCCCGGCTCCTCGCCGCACCGGCTGCTGGTAAGCACCGTACCGGACGAAGTGAAGATGCAGGGCTTGGAATCCAAGACCATCGGTGTCTCTATCAAGGACCGCAGCGCCATTCTGCCCGCCGGGCACATGGCCGACGCGGCCTATTGGTACGACAACGATAGCAGCAATTGGGTGACCAGTTCCTACTACCGCGCGGAGCTGCCGGAGTGGGTCAAGAAGCTCAATGCCGAGCACACCGCGCGACAATTTATCGGCGCGCGGTGGCTCCCTTTCGACGCCAAGGACGAATCCGCACCGCCTTTCTGCACCATGGTTGCCGGCACCGATGTCCGCTACTGCGGCGGACTGGAAGCGACGCCCTGGGGCAACGAAATGATCGAGGATTTCGCCGAACGGGCCATCGCCGCCGAGAATCTGGGCCATCACCCGGGTGTCGATTTCCTCACCGTCAGTTTCTCCGCCAACGACTATGTGGGCCACGCCGTCGGACCTGACGACCCCGCGGTGCGCGATATCTCCATCCGCACCGATATCCTGCTGGGCAAGCTCTTCGACTTCGTGGAGCGGCAGGCGGGCGCCGGCAATACGCTGATTGTGTTGACGGCCGACCACGGCGTTGCCCCCGTGCCGGAGGTCAACCAGGCGCGCCACATGCCGGGCGGCCGTCTGAACCGCGACTTGTTGAACAGCAAGATTACCGATGCCCTCACAAAGCGATTCGGGCCCGGCGCATGGCTGATTCCCGGAAGCCCAGCGAATATGCCCTATCTGAATCTCAAGCTGGTGAGCACGCTGAAGCTTAATCTGGCCGAAGTGGAGCGGGTGGCTGCCGCCGCGGCCGCCAGCGTAGACCACGTCGCGCGTGTTTACACCGCCCAAGAGCTCGCCACCGGCGCGGTGCAGCAGGACGCCATTTCGCGCGCGTTCACCTTGAGCTTTTACGGGCCGCGCTCGGGCGACCTGTTCATCCTGCAGGAGCCCTACTATCTGTTTGAAGCTACGGGCACTTCGCACGGAGTCCCCTATGCCTACGATACCCACGTGCCGGTATTGTTCTGGGGTCCGGGCATCAAGCCCGGGACTTATTGGGGCAGTATCGCGGTGAACGATATTGCGCCCACCCTGGCGGCGATGCTGGGAACCGCCGAACCGAGCGGCTCCATGGGACGGGTGCTAAGCGAGATGTTCCCGTAACTTTGTTACGATGAAGCTGTGTGGCAGCGTAAGGCCGTCCGGCACGGCGGCAAGTTCCTTCAGCACATCGTCCCGGCCATCGTGAAGCCGCTCCACTCCCTGTGGAATGAGGTTATCGGCTTCTTTTTCTTGTGCTTCGCGGCGGCGTTCGGAATCAAGACTTTTGCCTACTACAGAAGCTACGTGCAGGCCCCGGCCCCCGAGGCTTTCAGTCAACTGATGCGCGTAGTGGTAACAGCTCTTGTCGGCGTGGTGATGGCCTTGTTCGGCATCTCCGCGTTCCTGCGCGCCCGCAAGATTTCGCGTTCGTGACGCGAATCTCGCGAGAATAGGGGGGACGGTTTGGGGGCCCGGGAAACTCTCCCGGGCGCGGATCGCGCGGCGGAGCTTCCTTCTCGTCGAACTCCATCGGGGTCGGGCCGAGAAGCATGGGGCGAGCCGCTTCATTTCGCCGAGAGTTTTCTGAATGCCGCAGAGGCCTTCGGAGAGAAACGGGCAATTGGCGCCGGCAGCGCCGACGATCGCGTTCTGGATCTTCGCAGCCCCGATAATCCTGGTAGGCGCTCTTGCCGACGTTGACCAGCCAGCGGGAGCACTCCACGCTAACTGATTTGCCGGGACCCGGACCGCCTGATCACCCTTCTGCATTACGGCAACGGACCCGTCGCGCCAGACAACTACATCGGATGGCGCGACCAGAGCCGCTCCTTCGAGGCTATGGCGGCGGCCCAATATTGGAGCCCCAACCTCACCGGCGTCGATTCGCCCGAGCATCTTACCGGCCTGCAAGTTTCGCAAAGCGTGTTCCCCCTGCTCGGCATCGCGCCCCTGATGGCCGCACCCGCGCGCCGGGCCACGCGCATCGAGCCGATGGTGGCGCTGAGGCAGGAGTAGACTATAAATAGTCCGGCTTATGAAGACTGTGAATATCAACGCCGCGAAGACCCAACTGTCCAGCCTGGTGGAGGAAGCGGCGGCGGGCAACGAGATCATCATCGCCAAAGCGGGGAAGGCGAGAGCGCGGCTCGTTCCGCTCGCTCCGCCGCGCAAACGCAAGCCTGGCATGTGGAAGGGACTCATCAAAATGCACGATAATTTCGACGACCCTCTGCCGCCCGATATTGCTGCGGCTTTTGGAATGATCGATGAACCTTCTGATTGACACCCATGTCCTGTTATGGTGGTCAGCAACCAGCCGCCGCCTTGGGCGAAATGCGCAAGAACTCATTTCCGCTCCTCAGAACTCTGTTTGGGTCAGTGCAGCCTCGATTTGGGAAATCAGCATCAAGACTTCCATCGGGCGCCTGGAAGTCAGCGGCCTTCCGGGCGGAAGGATGTCGGGTGACCTTGAGCGACACGGGTTCCGCAGCCTGCCGATCGAAGTCCGGCACGCCCTGGCGGTTCGCGACCTGCCCCTTCATCATCGCGACCCCTTCGACCGCATGCTCATTCGCGCAGGCCCGCTGCGAGGGCCTAACGCTGCTGACTGCGGACACCGCGATCGCGGCCTATGACGTCCGCACCATCGACGCAGCCCGCTAAATCCACAAGATCGCTGAACACGCCGTAGGCCGTCTGCTCCACTTGCGGATCGAGCGAGACGGTGCCGAATGTGCCCATCAGGTCGGTATCGAAGAGGATGATGTTGGAGGTTCCGGGCGTGCAGGCGAGAATGTCGGCGCGATCCAGCACTTCGGCGCGCACACGCAGCGAAAGCCGGGACCCGGTGCGTTTGCCGCGGCTGATCAGCCGCACAGTCTTGCCCTTGCGCGCCACCTCCTGCACGCGCTCGGGAGTGAGGCGCGCGATGCCGCGCGTCGACACCTGCTGCGGGGTGGTGCGCGCGTCCATCAGGACGTTGGCCAGCGCGGCCGTCTTGGCGGCGGAGTCCCAGCCTTCGATGTCGAAAGCGCCATCCGCCTCGGTGATGCCCATGCGGCGCGCCTGCGCCAGCCCTTCTTCGAGCGAGCCGCCCTGCTCCATGGTCTCGATCACCACCTTCGACGTGGAATTGAGGGCGCCCGCGAAGCCCAGCACGCTGACGCCGGGCATGGTGTGGCGCCAGAGATTAAAAACCGGGGCGCCATCCATCACCGCGGATTCGAAGCGGAAGCCGACGCCGGCGCGCGCGGCTTCGTCGCGCAGTTCGGCGTAACAGTGCGCGATGGGACCTTTGTTGGCCGTTACCACGTGCATCCCGCGGGCGAAGGCGGCGCGGATGTGCGCGATGGCCGGCTCGCCGGTCGAGGGGTTCAGCGTGGTCAGCTCCACGGCGATTTGCGCGCGCGCGGCATCGAGGAACGCTTCGATGGACTCCGCGCGCGGGCCCATAGGGGGATCCGCGGGCAGTCCGCTGGCATCCACCGCGGTGCCGTGACGCAGCGTGTGGATGCCCGTGATGGTGAAAGGAAATTGCCGGCGCTCTTGCCGGAGGAGACGCGCCAGGGCGCGACCCACGTTGCCGTACCCGATAAGTGCCAGCTTCATTTAGAAGGTGAGGCCGTCTATCAATTTATTCAGCTCCGATTGTAGCGCGGCGCGCTTCTTGTTCAGTTCCGCCTGGCTGTCGCGCAGGGCGGCCAGTTGCTGTTCGTGCGCATCGAGCTGTTTGGCGTAGCTTTGCACGAGCTGCTGCTGGCTGCTGACGTTATTCAGGCTGTTGATGTTCTGGCGAATGCGGTCTTCGTCGCCGGTAAGGTCGCGGATCTGGTTGCGGTTGTCCTCGATCGCGCGATCGTTGTCGGCGACCTGCGACTTCTCGTCGGCGATGCGCTGCAATTGGCGCCGTCCGGAGTCGCTGAGGGTGCGGTTCTGGATGTAAGTGCCGAGGAAGTCCCGGGTCACGTTGGTCACTTGGTACGACTCGAAGAGGACGTGTTCTTCGTTGACTGCGAATTCCTGCGACTTGTCGGCCGCCAGCGCGATTTCGAACCGGTAAGCGTTGGCCGTCTTCTCCGAAGGCTTTTGATTGAGCAGCGTGTAGCCATCGCGCAGGGGATGCTCGAGGATGAGCGTCTTGGCCTTCTGGTCGACGTTGCGGATGGTGTACGTGCGGGTCTCTTCCATGGCGGATTGCACGGTCATCATGCCGCGATTGGCATGGATCGCGCGCACCATGGCGGTCTTGCTCTTGAAGGCCTCGGTGATGCGCGTGCCGAGGTCGACGGCGTAGCTGATGAGACGCTTGTCGCCGGCCTTCAGGGTCTCCATGAGGGCTTCGCCGCCGTAGGCGCCGCCGTCGTAGACCGTGATGGGGCCGCCGTCGAGCGTCTTGCCGGTGGAGTTGGTCAGTTCGGCCGCATTGGTGGGATGCTGCGAGCTGTGGTCGGAATAGATCAGCAGTTTTCGTGAGTCGATGGCCTGTTGGAGGAACGGCAGCATGGCTGATTCGTCTTTGCGGATGGTGACGGGCTGGGCGATGCGGTATTCGAAGAGCTCGCCGAGTTCGCCCGCGGAAGCGCTGGCGACGATGGTGCTGGGGGCGACCTCGCGGAACCGCGCGTTCGAGCCCGCGACCATACCGGGAGCAAGGTCCATCAGTTCGCCCATCGTCCGTCCCGCCGATGGTGCCGCCGCTGCCGCTGGCGGCGGCATCGCCTTGTTTGCTGCCGCGTAGTATCTACTGGCGCCGTTGCCTACGCCCCCTCCTCCACCAACACTGGCCAGCCCCCCACTGACCGAGCCGTTAACTGTGAACGCCTCGTCATGCACCACCGGACGCGCCGCCGCATCGTCCGCCAGTTCCGCTCCGGGACGCTGCACGTACTTCGGGGCGTACAACTGGCTCACGAACGAGATCGGCCGGCCAGAGACCAGCGAGAGCTGTACCTTGGTCCAATCCTCGCCGGTGGTGTTGTCCACGATGGCCCAACCTTCCAGCGTGGGCTGGCCCTTCTCGCCGAAAATCAGCCGGTAGCTCGACTTCCACACCGCCGTGGGAATCATGTAGCTGGCCACCACCACGCGGTCCTTGGCGTCGCTCGAATCGATGTACACGCTGCGCTTGTCCTTCGACCGCGCCGCCGAGAGCGCCGCCAGGTAATCCTTGAACTGCGCCTGCAGTTTGGCGTCGGGGAAGCGGACGACGCTGGCGGCGCTCAGGTCGACGGTGCGCATCTCGCCCGAGTCGAGCATCAGGGTCAGGTATTCGCGCTCGCTCTGCTTATCGGTGCCGGCCACCACGCGGCCGGTGACAATGAGGCCGGCCACGGTGTCGTTCCCCAGCTTCAACTCCACGCGCGCGCCCTTTAGCTGGTCGAACATTGCGGCGAGGGATTGACCGCCCTCGATCTGGAAGGGGAACTCGGCCAGCTTGTGGCTGAGCGGGTCCATGGAATCGTAGCGCAGGCCGGAGATTTTGGCGCCGCCGCTATCGGTGAGGGTCAGGGATTTCAGCACGTCGTTCATGTCGGACGCGTTGAAATCGAGCCGCGCCGATTCGCCCGGTCCCAGGTTGCCGGCGCGCTCGAAGAATCCCACACCGTGTTTGTACAGCACCACTTGTTTCACCGGAAGATCGGCCGTTTGCGCCAGAGTGGCGCTCAGGCACAAAGAAAGCAGAACGTTTTTCATGATGTCTCCATTGCTGGCGGTGAGCCAGACCGGGGAATGCCCTTGCGGGAAATTCCCTTTCACTCACCCATGACTTTAATTACGACGCGTTTGTTACGCTGTCCGTCGAATTCGGCGTAATAAACCTGCTGCCACGGTCCGAAATCGAGCTTGCCCTTGGTCACGGGCACGACTACTTCGTGGTGCACCAGCAGACTTTTCAGGTGTGAGTCACCATTGGTTTCGCCGGTCCGGTGATGGCGGTAATCCCTGCGAAAAGGCGCCAGTTGTTCGAGCCATTCGTCGATATCGGCGATCAGTCCGTCTTCCGCGTCATTGACCCACACGCCGGCGGTAATATGCATGGCCGACACGAGAATCATGCCCTCCTGAATGCCGGCTTTGTGCAACGCGGCTTCCACTTGCGGAGTAATATTCAGGTATTCTCTATGCTTTGCGGTCTTGAATGTGAGATATTCCGTATAGAACCTCATAGCCCGATCATACAATTCTTACTCATGGACCCTACCGCCAGGCGCATCCTGATCGTAGACGACGAGCCGCCGCTGCTCCGCATGATGAGCCTGTTTCTGGGCCGGATGGGATACACCGTGACCACCGCGGACAGCACCGACAAGGCCTGGGAGCTGGTGGGATCCGACCCGATGGCTTTTGCGGCCGCGGTTCTGGACGGCAGCATGGCGGGGATGAGCATGGAGGAACTGGCGTCGCGCATGCTGAAGGCCAACCCGTCGCTATGCATTCTGACCGCCAGTGGGTATCCTGTGGACATGACCGCTCTTTCGGCCCAGGCTCCGGGCCGGGTAGCGTTTCTGTTGAAGCCGTTCACGCCGCAGTCGCTGGCGACGGCGGTCGGGAGGCTGCTTGGCGCGAAAGAAAAAGAGTTTTAATCTGGGGAAAGAAGTGAAGGCCATTGCGCGCGAGCGTGTGGGCCGCATTCCCGCGGGCACGACGATTCAGCCCAAGTCGCGGCGCAAGAAGCCCAAACACAAAGTGGCGCCGGAGGATGAAGCGGGACTGTCGTGTTGAAACGAAGCGGGTTGCGGCAACTGTGACGGATCAAGATGATCCGAGCCTCCGGCCTGGCGAGGCGGCGTGAAGTTGACGGGGTTGGTTCCCGGAAGCTACAGTAGAAGTGTTCACCTTTCCACCGGTCCAAGCCAGTCCCCATCGTCTAGCCCGGCCTAGGACATCGCCCTTTCACGGCGGTAACGGGGGTTCGAATCCCCCTGGGGACGCCACGCAACCGTCGTTTGTGAGACGATTTTAGTAGGCCATGCCGGATAAACAACAACTGCATCGACTGATTGACCGACTCCCCGAGTCTGACGTCTTGGCGGCCCTGCGCTACCTGGAGTTCCTGCTGAGTCAGGACGCTCCGATCGATCCCGAAATGCTTGCCCGTATCGACACGGCCCGGCGCGAGCCATCGCCCGGCATTGCGCATGAGGACATCATGCGTGAATTCGGTCTGTGAAGCAATTCGTTTGGGATCCGGCGGCGCGCACCGACCTGCGACGTATTGACCGCGATACGGCCCGGCGCATCCTGCTGGCGGTGGCTGAGTTCGGCAGGACCGGTCATGGCGATGCGAAAAAGCTTACCGACCGGGAGGGGTTGTACCGCTTGCGAATCGGCAAGTGGCGGCTCTTTTTCGATCTCGACACGCCTGATACCGTCCGGATTCACGGGATCGACAACCGCGGCGAAGTCTACTAGTTACGTTATCGTCCCAAGCAGGGCTTCAGAGAGGCTAACCCTCTCAGCCACCCCAGAAGGGGGTTCCAACTCGATATGATTAGGGACGCCATTCTTACGGCCTCTACACCGCCTTACAGATAATACTCAGGATCATCGTGCACCTGGCCCTTCTTAATCGCCTGTCCCCAGTCCGGCCAGATCGCTGATGTGTTAGCGAACATCTGAAAACGTAGGTTTTTTGACTTTGGCCGGGCCGGGCTTGTCGGGGATGCCACGGAGCTTGAGGCGCAGGTACTGGAGATAGCCGGCGGGAGCAGGATGGACCAGGAGTTCCTCAACGACGGGTTGGAAGTAGGCCAGTGAATGAATTCGTGGCAACGGCGGCACGTCGTTAGGCCGCGCTTTGCGACGGAGACAGGCGAGCAGAAGTGCTGTCTCAACTACTTCGAGGGGAACGCCGCGGTCAAACCAGACGCGAGCCCGGTGCTGGTCCGGAACGGCGCGCAACGGGGTGTCCGGCAGGTCTGCGTAGAGGGTCGTGCTCGCTCGGTCCCGCACACGTGCCAGGGCTGCGACCCCGGAGGATGCTCTACCGCGTCGGCCCTTCCACAATTCGAATGATGCCGGGGAAACGACCGAAACCGAACCTTGATCCGTCACGCGCGGTTGCGCTTGACGCAGACGGCACCGGTACGCCCGCTGGCGATCGCGATGATCGAGCCGTCCTTCGGGACTCCGTTGGTGGCGCCGGTTGGCGGATTGCCGCTGCTGGCGGCAAGCTTGCTCGCGGCATTGCGAACTGCAATAGCGATGGCCGCGGCCAGCATTACAGAGAAAACGCAGGAAACGTGGGGCGCATTCGTTTTCTGGGTTTCTTCCGTGCCCTCTGCTGCCCCTGTGCTCTCAAATCCCCGAGGACGACGTTGCGGCATCGTCTTCCCTGGCGCCCTTTTCTTGTGTGTTCCTGCGTGCCTCTGTGTCTCTGTGGTGAAATTTATTCCCCCGTTAGACCTACGCCAAGATAGCCCCAAAGACTACTATGGGAGTAACAGAAATTCAGGTATCATACTCCTGGAATCGTAGAATACCCGCGGGGAGCGGGCCGGTCATGAAAGCGCGATTTGACGACCGAATTCTCAGTTTCCCTGTGCCTCCAGCCGGGAGTGGTGAAACTCCTGCCGCCTGCCTCACCCGGCGAAGCTTGATCGGTCTGTTGGCTGCGGGAGCCTTCGCCGGATTTCCCCGGTCCGCCCGTGCCGCGATCTGTTCGACCGGCGCCTACGCTCACGAGATTCTCATCGCCAGCCTGAGTTTTTTTCCCAACGGCAATACCTTGGTCAGCGCGGGGCAGGATAGCCTCGTGAAGTTCTGGACGATTCCGAACGGCGCTCTCTTCCGTTCGATCTCCACCGATGCCGTCCCAGTCCAGGTAGCCGTGAGCCCGAATGGAAAATTTATTGCCGTAGCGATGGCTGGCGGGCATCTCGAGCTTTGGTCGGCCGATGGCGGGACGCGCCGTGCGCTGGTGGGACACACGGACACGGTGAATGGAGTGGCCTTCACAGCGGACAGCGACCAACTGGTCTCAGTCAGCGCGGACCGAACCACGAGGATTTGGTCGGTTGCGAACGCAAAGCTGCTGCGAACCTTTTCCGACACTACGGACACGATGGCCCAGGTAGCACTTCCACCGGCAGCGCGGGCCCCGGCGGGCCGAGGCACACAGCAGCGGCGCTTGCTGGTCACCTCCGGCACGCAACTGCATCTGCGGTCGTTCTCGACTGGGGCGATCCTGCAAACCGTGGCGGGCAAGGCCTTCGCCCTCAGTCCCGACGGCCAGTTCCTGGCGGCGGAAGATGGAGCGCGTCTGTACATGGATGCTTTCCCCAGCCTGTCCCCGATCGTTTCTCTGGTGGACCAGCAGAACGCGACGTCGCTCTCCTTTAGCGCCGATGGAAAGCTGCTGGCCGCCGGCTATACGGCCGGGCCGGCCCAGCTTTACTCCGCGCCCGATCTGACCCTAAGAGTCGAGATGCCTGCGACCCAAGGGCCATGTCTCTCTACGGCCATGGATCACCAGAATCGCTACCTGGCAGTGGCCTCCGGAAGGAGCATCTACCTTTACACGCTGCCGGCCGGCAGCCTCGTGCCGGTGTGTTTCATGGACATCGCGGCATCGTCGCCTTCGTCCAGTGGGACCCAGTACATCGAGGGTGGCCTGCTTTACACCGTGGCCTGCGGGGCGTCGACTCCGGCCGGCTTTGCGTGCACCTGCAACTGCGTACCGGGCAACTGCCCTTGCGTCAGCGATACGGGATGCTCGTGCGTGTCGGATACGGGATGCAATTGTGTATCAGACACCGGTTGCTCCTGCGACTCGAATACCGGCTGTTCGTGCGTCGGCGATATTGGGTGCTCCTGCGTTTCGGACTATGGCTGCGGGTGCGTGGACGATACCGGCTGTGGATGCGACGGCGATTCGGGCTGTGGGTGCGACGGCGATTCGGGCTGCGGATGCGACGGCGATGCCGGATGCGGATGCGACGGCGACGAGGGCTTCCGCTGGTAGGGCCGCCCGACCATGCACCGCCTACTCTGCCGCTACAACTCTCAGCGTAACGGAGACCACCGGAGAGTTGGCGCCCAACCATGCCGCAAATCGAACGGACGTGCGATAAACTCCGGGCGCGAGATTTTTGGGGTCTATTTCCAGGGACACCGCATCGGTGGCGAGTCCCGAACCGGCGCCGGGAGTGGTGCCGCCTCCCTTGCGGACCAGCCATTCCGCACCGGCTTGGATGGAGTACGGCAGGTCCGGCCACGGGGAGGAGACTTGAACGGTCAGAGGTAACGGACCCGCTTGCCCGGTGCGATACTCGCATGAGAGCTCCTCTGGAAAAACTCGCAGAACGGGTTTTCCCGTGACCACGAGTTCCAGGGCGTTCACAACCGAAGAACAGGTATTCACGGCCCGCACGGAAAAATGAAATGTCCCCGTTTCCTTCGGCATCCCTTGAAGGTAGCCGCCCTCGATCTCGAGACCGCGAGGCAGGGCCCCATCGCTCAAAGACAAGGACGCGTCACCGCTCGGGCAACGTCCATCCACCCTGGTAGCGATCAGCGAGCTATATGGGGTGTTCACGACCGCCCACGGAAGATCCGAGGTCCGGATCTGAATCGGTCCGCCGCCGAAAAGGGGAAGTGCGGCCAGCAGGCATAGGGAAAGCAAACGCCTCATAATCTCACCGCGCGGAGAACCGGCTGCCTGGCAGGTTCTCCTCTGCATTTGCGGCCGGCAGATTCTGTGCCGAAGCGCAGAAGCCGTGCACGGCCCTGGCCAACGCCTGCCGCGACCCGTACACCGTATCGCCGGCGCGATCGATCACTACCATTCTGTCGGCAGCAGGGCGCAGCAATTTTCTCGAAGTGCGGTCCAGGACGACCAGGAACGCGGCTGCCTCCTTTCGGTTTGTGACCATCAGGGCGGGGCAGTTTTTGGTGAAGGTCTCCACGATTTCAGCGGTCTGCAAATGTGACCGAGAAATACGCGACGAGTTCGGGCTTAGCTCGACGAAGACGCGGATGGTCTGCGTCTCCGGGCTTTTGGAAAACTCCCGGCTAGCCGGGCCATTCACTGCGGGGCGCGCGCTTCGCATCGCCCGAATAATATCTTCCTTGACTCCGTGCTTCTTCAAGTCGGCCAGGCCTTCGGCGGTCGTGTCGAATTCCGCGCGGCTGGCGCCGATCGTTTCAACAATGAAATCTTCACCGAAGCCGGCATCCGCCAAGGTAACGATGTCGCGATTCGTCAGCACATTGCGAGAGGAGACGGCGTTCTGCGCGCTGGACGCAGCCGCGACGGCCAAGAGAGCGATTAGGATGGGAAAGCGCATTTTTCACTACCAATATGCATATCGGCCAGGCGGCGATAAACTGGAGTCTCCATGGTGGAGACGATAAAGTGGGTGGACGGCGCCGTCGTCATGATCGATCAAAGACGGCTGCCGCTCGAAGAAACATACGCGACCTGCCACACTTATGAGGAAGTGGCGGCGGCCATACGGGACATGATCATCCGCGGGGCGCCGGCCATTGGCGTGGCGGCGGCCATGGGGATCGCGCTGGGCGTGGCGCATGCCTCCGAAGAGAATCTCGACCGGCAATTCGAGACCATCTGCGATACCCTGGCGGCCACCCGTCCCACGGCGGTCAACCTGTTTTGGGCCATCGACCGCATGAAGCGCCTGTACGCGTCGCTGCGCGGACGCCCGTTGGAGGAAATCCGCCGCCGTCTGGTGGAAGAAGCGCTTCTGGTGCGCGAGGAAGACATCGCCATCTGCCGCGCGATCGGGCGCCACGGCGCGCCGCTCGTGCCCGATCGTAAAACCGTGCTGACGCATTGCAATGCCGGCGCGCTGGCGACGGCGGGATATGGCACAGCGCTGGGTGTGATTCGCGCCGCAATCGAGGCCGGCAAAACCGTGGACGTATATGCCGACGAGACCCGCCCGTTCCTGCAAGGCGCGCGGCTGACGGTTTGGGAACTGCAGCAGGACGGCATCCCAGCCACGCTCATCACCGACAACATGGCCGGCCATTTCCTGCATTCCGGCCGCATAGGCTGCGTGGTGGTAGGCGCCGACCGGATCGCCGCCAATGGCGATGTCGCCAACAAAGTCGGCACGTACTCGGTGGCCGTGCTGGCGAAGGAGAACAACGTGCCGTTTTTCGTGGCCGCGCCTATTTCCACGCTGGATCTGACGCTGGCATCCGGCACGCTAATCCCCATCGAACAACGCGCCGCCGCCGAGGTGACGCATCTTTTCGGCCATCCGGTGGCTCCCGCCGGCACCGCCGTTCAGAATCCGGCTTTCGATGTGACGCCGGCGCGCTACGTGACCGCTATCATCACGGAAAAAGGCGTGGCGCGGGCTCCCTTCGAGGAGTCTCTGAAGCGGCTGGCCGGGTAAGGCTCTCATGGTTGCGGAACCCGATTCGGAGCCACCATCGCAAGAGTGGTCTTGTCCTGACGGCCTGGCTAGCGCCGCAACTTTCAACGCGGTGAGGGTGGCGGCGCGGCTCGGGGGCTTGGCGAAGAGCGAATCCGACACTGCTGGCCGCTCCGATTGTTGAAGCGATTGTGTTTCGGAATTCGCGGCCAGGAATCCAGCCGGGACACCGGAAGCGTGTGCTAATTTGGAATGGAAATGCGAAAATTCCTAATCATTCTGTTGTCCGCGGCCGCGTGTGTGGCGGCTGCGGCGGATCGGCGCGCCCCCGGCTTTGCTCTCATGGACAGCAAGGGCGCCTGGCACGATCTCGCCGATTACCGCGGCAAGCCCGTGCTGCTGGCCATGATCCAAACCACCTGCCCGCACTGCGCTGCCTTCGCTGAAAATCTCGAGCGCGCTCAGCAGAAAAACGGCGACAAGATTGCCGTGGTCGCAGTCGTGGTCCCTCCGGACACGCTCGATAAGGTCAAAGAATTTGTCGCGGGCCACAAGATTACCTATCCCATTGTTTTCGACTCCGGGCAGATGTGCCTCTCGTATGTGCTCAACACCAACCTGCAATTTCCGCGGCTCTTCGTCATCGATGCAGGCGGCATGATTCACACCGATTACGAGTACAGCGCGTTGACAAGCGACATTTTCGTCGGCAACGGGCTCGGCCCCACCATCGACCGCCTGTTGTCGAAAAAATAGCCGTTACTACCAGCGGTAGTACGATCCACGGGCCGCGCGGCGCCTTGTTATATACTGCGGATTACCTCGATGCTTCCCATCTTTCTTGCGACGTACGGCGCCGTTTTCATGGCCGAGATTGTCGGCGACAAACTGCTCTACACCACCGGCTTGCTGGCCACGCGATACAAAACCTTGCCCATCCTGTGTGGAATGGCGCTGGCCTTCATGCTCAAGATGGGCGTTGCGGTGGCGGTGGGCCATCTGTTTGCATTGCTGCCAAAGTGGCTGGTGGCAAGCGTCACGGCCGTCAATTTCTTCGCGATCGCGGTGGTTCTATGGCGCAAGCGGGACAAGCGCGAGGTGACCGAAAAGAGCTATCCGGCGTATCGCGCGGCGCTGGTAGCCTTCGCAGCGATTTTCTTCTCCGAATGGGGTGACGTAGGCCAGGTGACGGCGGCTACCATGGCGGCACGATTCAACGCACCTGTTGCCGTCTGGCTGGGCGCCGTCGCAGCGATGGTCACGAAAGGTTCGCTGGCCTCCTTCGTCGGCGGTGGGGTTCGCGGCTGGATTCAGGCGCACTTCGAGCCCAAGACGCTGCGTTATGCGGCAACCGCGCTCCTGTTGCTGCTCGGGGTGTTTTCCGTGTGGGAGATCCTCGATCCCGATGCTCCCGCCCTGCTTTTGTACTGCATTCACTGAGTGGTAAGGTCAGAGGTGATGTTTTCCAAAGAGGAACGCGCCACAGCGCTCCGCTTCATCGTTTGCCTGGGAGTGGTCAGTCTGTTCGCGGATATGACCTACGAGGGCGCCTACAGCATCATCGGCCCCCTTTTCAAAGAGCTCGGCGCCAGCGCCGCTGTCTTGGGTGCGGTCTCCGGCCTGGGCGAGATGATCGCTGCCAGCCTGCGATTTTTTTCCGGCCGGTTGGTGGATCGCACGCGGGCTTACTGGACGGTGGCCATCTGCGGATATTTCCTGAACGTGGTGGTGATCCCGGCGATGGCCTTTGCCGGCAACTGGCCCATGCTGGCGCTGCTGGTGGTGGCGGAACGCACCGGCAAGAGCTTGCGGGGGCCGGCGCGCGACGTGCTGCTCTCCGAGGCCACGGGCAAGATCGGCCACGGCTGGGGATTCGGCGTGCATGCCGCCATGGATCAGACCGGCGCGGTGCTCGGTCCGCTCTTCATGGCCGCCGCGGTAATGCGGAAGCAGCATTTCGGTCCGGCGTTCCTGTGGCTGGCGTTTCCGGCGGCCGGGGCGCTGACCGCTTTGTTGGTGGCGCGGATGGTCTATCCGCAGGCAGGCAAGGCCACTCCGAAGCAGGTGCAGAGCAAGACGCTGCCGCGGGTTTTCTGGTGGTACGTTGCCGCCGCCGGCGTGCTGGCGCTCGGGTATGTGGATTTCCCGGTGCTCGCATACCACTTCCAGAGCACCGCACTCGCCAAACCGGCAGTGATCCCTCTGATGTACGCGGGCGCCATGGGGGTGGAGGGGCTGGCGGCGATGATCGTCGGCAGGCTGTTTGACCGCTACGGCATCGGGATGCTCTCGTTCGGCATCCTGATCTCGCTGGCGGGTCTGCCGTTGGGATTCCTGGGCGGACCGGTCGCCGCCATCGCCAGCGTGGCCTGCTGGGCCATCGGCATGGGCGCGCAGGATGCGTGCTTGCGGTCGGGTATCTCGCAGGTGGTCTCCATGAACAAGCGCGGCACCGCGTTCGGCGCCTTCAACGGAGTCTTCGGCATCGCGTGGTTTCTGGGAAGCGCCACCATGGGGCAGCTTTACGACCGGTCGCTGATGGCCCTGGTGTTCTTCGGCGCGGCAGCGCAGTTGATCGCGGCGATCATGTTCTTCCGGCTGCGCGCGCCGCTGGCCGAGGCTGCGAAGGCGAATTAGGTAGAGACCCATGGGCGGGCTGAAGCCGGCTGAAGCCCGCCCCACGAAAGCTCACCGAGCTGCCCGTTAATTAAGTGAACAGCATTGGGCGGAAGCCCACCCCACCTGGGGACAGCTCAGACCTTCGAGTTCGCAGACACCAGTTGAATCTGCCGGTCGATCGCGGTGTGGATTTCGGCGGGCAACAGCTCCTTTTGCGCCAGATTCTTCCAGGCGGCGACGGTGCGCTCCACCGTGTCGCGTGCAATGTCCCGCACGGACTTCCCCGGAAGCCCCGCGGTATCGGCGAAGCGGCGTACCTGATCCACGGTGATCTCTTTCAGACTGCTGCTGCCGCCAAAGCTTAGAGCCAGTTGGTCGGCGGGAATGTAGGGCAGCGTGGCCACCAGGTCGTAAGCCGGGGATAGCACCGGCGCACGCTCGTCCGGGTAAAGCAGCGACCAGTTTTTCAGGTGCATGTCGCCGTTGCCGATCAGCACCGAGAAGACCAGCCTCCGGACAAACTCATAGGCGCTCTCTTCGCTCGTTTCGGCCCACAACACCGACGCCAAATTGGCATAGCTATGCCCTTCGTATTTCCGGTCCGGGAAAACACCGAAGACTTGCGCGAAATCCTCCATGTGAATGCGCCTGCCGCCGGGGGCGCGGTCGAAGCGCTCAACGGCCAGCACGTTTCCCTTGAGGCGCGCGGCATCTTTCGGCAAACCGTGAATCTCTTCGACGGGGACCAGTTTGACTGCCGGCACGGCGATGCCGGCGGCGCGCGCCAGCTCCAGCATGACGAATTCGTTTTCGGGGACCGACGGGAACTGCATCGAGGGCAGCTTGACGATCCACGATCCGCCTACGCCATTGGCGGGGATGGTCAGGCCGCCAGCAGCCTCCATCACGGCCGAGAACTTGAGTTGGACTCCGGCGAGGGAGAAGTGGAGAACTCCTTTCTGGGGACGTTCGCCATTCGAGGCAGCGTGGGCGCGGTCGCTGGCTTCGCCCGCTTCGAGCGGCGCGACAGTGACAGCGCCAGGCAGATCCTCCCCCAGCACTGCCAGAAGAAAGAACTCCCGCTCGGGGTTGACGCCGGCCTTTTCCGCCAGGTAAGTGCGCAACGCGCCTTCCGGCAGCATGTTGGAAAAGAACGGCGGCACGCGGCGGGTCACGGGACGTACGGACGTAACGATCCCCCCGCTCCGTCCTTTGAACGAAAGGCTCAAAGTGGCCCGCTGAGGGTCGTCGACGTAATCCTGCTGGAAGGCAAAGAGGTGGCGATCTCCAGCGAGCCGGGAGATTACGCCAATTCGCCGTCCGTGGAGGTGAACGGCCAGCGCGTTGAGCTTGCCGGGTTCAACCTTCATCGGCATAAAGCGGCCGCTCGCCTTCGTCGGCGTACTGGCTGGCTTGCGGATGGAGATGATCGCGAATCAGCGCCTGGACGATTGGCACGAGCGAGCGCGGAACCATGGGGAGGTCGTAACCAAGCACGCGAACCAGATCGAGGAGGGTATCGAAGCGAGGAACGATCTTGCCGCTCTCGATGCCGGAAATATGCGTCTGGGGCAGGCCTACGCGCCGGCCGAGCTCCGCCTGGCTCCAGCCCCGTCGTTGCCGTTCGGCTCGCAACTCCTCACGCATCGCCTCGGGCAAGCCTTGGCCGCGCGTCGATTTGATATGTGATAGCATATCAACATTAGCTGCTGATATATTATCACATATAGAAACTTAATACTTCGGCACGCTAGGGTCGACCTTATCGCTCCACGCCAGGATGCCTCCCACCACGTTCCGCACGTGTTGGAAACCGTTCTGGCGCAGCACGGCGCAGGCCTTCGCGCTACGCATGCCGCTGCGGCAGTGGATCACGATGTCGGCCGCTGGGTCGAATTCGCCCACGTGCTTCGGGAATTCGCCCAGAGGAATGAGCTTTGCGCCCGGAATGCTGCAGATCTTGTATTCGTGGGGCTCGCGCACATCGATGAGCACGAAGTTATCTCCGCGATCGATCTTCTGCTTCAGCTCCACTACGTCGATTTCGCCCTCGTTCACTTTCGTCTCCTGGACGGGGGGCGCGGCCGTGGCCTGCGGCACCCCGCAGAATTGATGATAGTCGATCAGTTTGGTTACTGTCGGGTGTTCGCCGCACACTGGGCACTCGGGATTCTTGCGCAGCTTCAACTCGCGGAACTTCATGCCCAGCGCGTCGTAGAGCAAGAGCCGGCCCACCAGCGGCTGGCCGATCCCGAGGATCAGCTTCACGGTTTCGGTGGCCTGGATCAATCCGATGGTCCCGGGCAGAATCCCCAATACGCCGCCCTCGGCACAGCTCGGCACCAGGCCGGGAGGTGGCGGCTCGGGATAGAGGCAACGGTAGCACGGTCCGCCCTCGTAGGCGAATACCGTGGCTTGGCCTTCGAAGCGGAAAATCGAGCCGTAGACGTTGGGCTTGCCCAGCAGCACGCAGGCGTCGTTCACCAGGTAGCGTGTGGGGAAATTGTCGGTACCGTCGACGACGATGTCGTAATCCTTCAAGATATCGAGCGCGTTTTCGCTCGAGAGCGCCACTTCGTGCGGCACGATCTCGACGAACGGATTGATGGCCTTCATTTTCTCGGAAGCGGATTCGATCTTCCTGCGGCCCACGTCGCTGGTGAAGTGGATCACCTGGCGCTGCAAGTTGGTGAAATCCACCGTGTCGAAATCGACCAGGCCGATTTTGCCGACTCCCGCCGCCGCGAGATAGAGACCCAGCGGCGCGCCCAGTCCGCCCGTGCCCACCAACAGCACCTTGGCGGCTTTCAACTTCTGCTGCCCTTCGATGCCCACCTCGGGAATGATCAGGTGGCGGCTGTAGCGGAGGATCTCCTCCTTGCTGAGCGCGGCCTGGGTGCCCACTGGGCCGGGCGGCGCGGCCACGGTCGACCCGCCCGCGATGGAGGGCACTAACGACAGCGTGTCGCCGTCCTTCGTCTGGGTGGCGTCCTTACCCAGGTAGCGGATATCCTCGTCGTTCAAGTACACGTTGACGAAGCTGCGCACCTTGCCCTCGTCGGTGAAGATCTGCTTGCGCAGGTCGGGATACTGGGCGGTGAGCGCGCTCAATACTTCGCCTACGGTGCCGCCGGGTACGGTTACGGAATCCTGCTTCCCGGTGAATTGCCGCAGGGGCGTGGGGATCAAAACCTTGGCCATATCAGTAGATCAACTCCTCTTTCACCGCTTCGCTCTGGTCGAAGTTGGGCAGCCAGCTATTGGCGTGGTGGAATTCGCCCTTTTGAATGGATAGCACAACAAAGGAATACCAGGGGCACGAATTCTGTAAATCGGTCTTGGAAAAATAGGCGTCGCAATCGGGATGCGAGTGGTAGATGCCGATGAGGTCCATGCTCCGCTCGCGCGCGGCCTTATCGGCGGCCAGCAGGTCTTCGGGGCGCAGTTCGTAGCGCGTCGCCTGAGCGCCTTCGAACACGTTGCGCAGTCGAATTGCCGCGCGCACGGCCTTCTGCTCGCCGTCGGTGGACCCGAGCATCGCGCCGCAGCACTCGTTGGGGTAAGTTTCGCGGGCGTGCGCCACCATTTGCGCCCAGGGTTCGGATTCGATGCGGATCATTAATCGTCCCAGAAGTGTTCGCTGAGGTACTTCTCGGCGCTGTCGCAGAGAACCGTGACGATGGTGGCAGATTCGCCTCGTTCCACCGCTTCGCGCGCGATTACGGTGGCGGCGTGCACGTTGCAGCCCGAGGAAATGCCCACCAGCAGGCCCTCTTCACGGGCCAGGCGGCGCACCATGCGATAAGCGTCCTCAGTTTCCATCCACAGGTTGCCATCCGCCAGATTCTCGTCGTAAATGCCGGGGACGATGGCCGTGGGCATGTGTTTCAGGCCTTCCAGGCCGTGGAAGCCGCTCGATGGCTGCACCGAGATGCACCTCACTTCGGGAAGGTCGCGCTTGAATCGGCGCGTGTTCCCCATGAAAGTGCCGCTGGTCCCCATGGCGGCGACGAAGTGGGTAAATCGCCCGCCGGTCTGGTGGATGATCTCAGGCCCGGTGTGTTCGAAGTGGGCTTTCCAATTGGCTGGATTGTTGTACTGGTCGGGGTAGAAGTAGAGATCCGAGTCGGCCATGTAAATTTCGCGGCAGAGCCGGATGGCGCCGTCGGAGCCTTGGTCGGCATCGCTGTAAACGGTCTCGGCGCCGTAGGCTTTGAGAATGCGCTTGCGCTCAGGGGAGGCGTTGGCGGGAAGGACCAGCTTCACCTTATATCCGCGGTTGGCGCCGATCATGGCGTAGGCGATCCCGGTGTTGCCGCTGGTGGCGTCGAGGATCGTGCGCGAGTGGTTGAGCTTGCCGGAGCGTTCGCCGTCGAGCACCATGTTGCAGGCCGCTCGGTCCTTCACGGAGCCGCCGGGATTGAAGTACTCGGCCTTTGCGAAGATCTCGACGCCGGGGAATTCGGCGGCAATCCGGTCGAGCCGCAGCAACGGAGTGTTGCCGATGGTGGCGAGCAAGGGCTCTGCCTGGGTTCGGGCGAGGTGTGGGATGGGGAGAACGTAGGCCATTGCTCACCTTCTTGGATTCATTCGGGGGTGCAAAGATGCAAACAACGCATACATTTGACACCAAAGGAATTATCCCTATCTCTGAGTCTTTTCCATTGTACCATCGCCCTAAAGTCTGTCAATAAAAGGGTGAAAGCCATTCGCTGCATTCACCGTGATACTATTATTTGATATCATTATGGAGTGAACAGGCACCAGCTCGTGCTGGAAGCAATTTTCGAGAGACGCGCCAACATTGCCTGGTCGGACATTGAAGCAATGCTGCTGCATTATGGGGCGGAGATTTCGGAGGGCCGGGGATCGCGCGTACGTATCGCGCTTAATGGCGTGCGTGCGGTTTTCCATCGGCCGCACCCACAGAAGGAGACCGACCGCGGCGCGGTGGCTTCCATGCAAAGGTTTCTCACCGAGGCGGGCATAGGAGCGCGGGGGAAGTCATGATCTACAAGGGATACCAGGCGAAGGTGGAGTTGGACGAGCAGGCCGGCATTTTCCATGGCGAAGTAATCAACACGCGAGACGTGATTACTTTTCAAGGCTCTTCCGTAGAAGAATTGAGGCAGGCCTTTGAGGATTCGGTGGACGACTACCTGGAGTTCTGCAAGTCGCGGGGAGAAGATCCGGAGAAGCCGTTCTCCGGGAAATTCCTCGTGCGTGTGCCTCCCGAAGTTCACCGGCAAATCGTGGCGGAGGCCCGGCGGCAGGGCAAAAGCCTGAATGCCTACGTCCTGGAGAAGTTGCATCCCGTGCCAGAGCATCCAGTGACGAGTTGAACGGCCTTTGCCCCTTCTCCGGGCGTCTGGTGGGGCGGATGGCTCTGCATCAGTCCGAGATCGTCGAATAGCCGGCTTCGCGTCCGTGGCAGACCGCCAGAATCACTCGCGCGACGACATCTTATGACGCAACCTCGCGTGCATTACAATAGCTCAAGGATGCTTTTCCGCAGCGTTTTTCTGGCGTGCCTGCTGGTATTTGACGGCTGGGCCGATATTAAGACCGAACTGCCCGCGCTGCAAGGCGGCCAGTAAAGCCATGGCCTTCGATGGTCTGCGAGTGCTTTCGCTCGAGAGCCGGCGCGCTGTGGAGATGGCGGAACTGATTCGCAGACAGGGCGGCGACGCGTTTGTAGCGCCCTCGATGCGCGAAGTCCCTTTGGCGGCGGACCGGGCGACCACGCAATTTGCCGAGCGGCTCTACGCCGGCGGGTTTGACATGATGGTGCTGCTCACGGGAGTAGGCACGCGCCAGTTGAATCGCCTGTTGGGGCCGCGTTTTGGCGAGGCGTTGCGGTCGCTCACCGTGGTGGCGCGCGGTCCCAAGCCGGTGGCCGCGCTGCGCGAGATGGGGCTCGCGGCGGCGGTGGTCGCGCCTGAGCCCAACACCTGGCGAGAGCTGCTGCAGGCGCTCGAAGGCCGGACGGAGAAGCGTATTGCCGTGCAGGAGTATGGCCGGGCGAATCCGGAATTGCTCGCGGGCTTGCGCGAGCGCGGCGCGGATGTGACCAGCGTGCGTGTGTATCAGTGGGACTTGCCGGAGGATCCCGCGCCGTTGTACGAGGCCGCGCGGCGCCTGGCGGCGGGCCAGTTCGACGTGGCGCTGTTCACCACGGCGATTCAGGTATCGCATTTGGCGCGGGCCGCGCGGGAGCAGGGCATCGAGGAGGCCGCGATGGATGCGCTGCGGCGCTGCTTTGTAGGCTCGATCGGGCCGACCACCACCGAGGCGCTCGAGGAGTTCGGCGTCAAGCCGGCGTTCGAGCCGTCGCACCCCAAGATGGGTGTGCTGGTGCTGGAGGCAGCGCAGCGAAAATCGGTGGCGTGAGGGCTCCCCTTGCGGTCGAGCCCAATATGAGATATGTTTTACTCTACATAGGGGGCCTCATGAAGAAGCGGGCTTTTGAGACGATCACACTCGCCGCGTTGTCCGCCGGAGCGCTGTTCGCGCAGGACATTACCGGCACCTGGCAGGGCACATTATTGCTTCCCAACAAACAAGAACTGCGGACTGTGTACAAAATCTCGAAGGAGGGTCCGGGCCTCAAGGCTGTCATGTACAGCATTGACCAGACACCCCAGGGAATCGCTTGCGAGATTACTCTGACCGGGCCGGCCGTGAAGATTACGATCCCGGCCATTGCCGGCACCTATGAAGGGAAGCTGGATTCCGACGCGGTCAATCTCACGGGCACATGGACTCAGGGGGGCGGTGCACCGATCCCGCTGAATCTGAAACATGTCGGCCCCAACAACCCGGAGTGGCCGATGCCCGAGGCGCCAGCTCGCCCCAAAGCGATGGCGGCGGATGCCGACCCGGAGTTCGACGCCTGTTCCATCAAGCCGAGCGCCCCCGGGCAGCAGGGGAGAGGACTTACGGTACGCGGCCGGGAGATTGTCACGATCAATACCCCGGTCAGCTTTTTGATCACGTTCGTGTACGGGGTGCATGCCCGGCAGGTCGTGGGCGCGCCAGCCTGGACCGACACCGAAAACTACGATCTGGACGGGAAACCCTCTCAGGAGGGCATGCCGAACCAAAAGCAGATCAAGATCATGATTCAGAAGTTGCTCGCGGATCGCTTCCAGTTGAAATTCCATCGCGAGAAGAAGGACCTTTCGGTTTACGCCATTCAGGTTGGTAAGAACGGCCCCAAGATGACCCAGAGTCAAGCGGATCCCAAAGGCCTTCCGGGGCTGGGTTTTCGCGGGCTAGGTGCGATGAATGCGTTCAATGCCACCATGGCGGATTTCGCCAGCCTGCTGCAGACCGCTGTGCTGGACCGGCCGGTCGTGGACCAGAGCGGTCTCGATGGGCACTACGACTTTCAACTGAACTGGACGCCCGATGAGACTCAGTTTGCCGGCATGGGAGTGAAAGTCCCACCTCCGTCGGATAAGGCCGACGCACCGCCGGAACTAGGCACTGCCATGCAGGACCAACTCGGGCTGAAACTGGTAGCTACCAAGGCGCCGGTAGAGGTCATCGTAATCGACCACGTAGAAAAGCCGTCGGCGAATTAGGATCGAGCGGCGGCGCAACTGAGAATCGCATAGAATAGTCGCAGTTCAGTTTCCAGGAGGGCGAACATGAAGAATGGGACCCTTGGGATTCTCGCTGTGGCTGTATGGTTGGCGCCGGCGGCCTTCGCTCAAGATATCACCGGCACTTGGCAAGGCACACTAGCGCCACCAAACAAACCAGAGCTGCGGGTCGTATTCAAGGTTTCGAAGGATGCCAACGGCCTCAGGGGCCTCATGTATACCATCGATCAGGGCCCGCAGAGCTCTGCCGGCACGGTCACGCTGACTGGGACGGCCGTGAAGATCTCTGTGCCGGCGCTTCCCGGCACATACGAAGGGAAGCTGGATTCGGACGGAGTGAATCTCACGGGCACCTGGACGCAGGGAGGCTCATCGCAACCCCTGAACCTGACGCATGTGAAAGAGGAGTTGGCGTGGCCGCTTCCGGAGGCCCCTGCCAGGCCGGCACGGATGGCGGCGGACGCCGATCCGGCGTTCGAGGCCGCATCGATCAAGCCGAGCGACCCTGCGGCGCGAGGCAGATTAATTCAAACGCGTGGTGAGTTCCGCGCTGTGAATGCGCCCACCAGTGTTTTGATGGAGTGGACCTGGGCGGTGCATGCCCGCCAGATCGTGGGTGCGCCGGCCTGGCTCGACGTGGACAAGTACGACATCGTTGCCAAGCCCGACGCGGAAGGTCTACCCAGCCGGGAGCAGTGGAAGACCATGGTTGGGAAACTTCTCGCCGATCGCTTCAAATTGACCTACCATCGCGAGAAAAGGGAACTGCCGGTTTACGCGATCCAGATCGGGAAGAACGGGCCGAAGCTCACTAAGAGTGCTGGCGATCCGAATGGCGGCCCATCACTATTGTTCAGGAGGCTCGGTGAGTTGCCCGCGCGCAACGCCAGTATGGCGGAATTCGCCGGCGTTATGCAGACCGCCGTTCTCGATCGGCCGGTCGTGGACCAGACCGGAATCGAGGGAAAGTGGGATTTCCTGCTGACGTGGACACCCGACGGAAATCAGTTTGCGGCTCTGGGGGCCGCACCTCGGCCGATCTTGGACGACCCCAACCCCGACGCGCCTCCGGATCTGGTTACTGCCATGCAGAACGAGCTCGGCTTGAAACTGTCGGCAACCAAGGCGATGGTCGATGTCATCGTAATCGACCACGTGGAAAAGCCGTCCGGGAATTAATAGCGGCAGCCCGCTACACTATCAATAGTGGCTAGAAAGCAAACCGGCGCGGCGCGATACGCCCAATATTCCGGGCTCGCGCTGCTGCTGCCGGCTTCCACTCTTGTGGGATACGCGATCGGCTATTATCTCGATAAGGCTTTCGGCACCACCTGGCTGCAGATCGTCTTTCTGATCCTCGGAAGCGTCGGCGGCTTCATAGCGCTCATACGGCAGATCACGCGGGATTCCGATGACAATGGCGCCTGACCCGCTGAGCTTCGAACGCGCGGCGGCGCGCATCGGGCGTATCCTGACCGCGGTCACGCTGTTGGGAACGTGCGGCGCATTGGCGCTCGGCGGGTGGAAGACGGGCGCGGGATTCCTTCTGGGCGCGGCCATCTCCGGCCTCAATTACCATTGGCTTTACAAACTGGTGGCCAGCCTTGGCGGCGGTGGACGTCCGCGCTACCGGAGCGTCATTCTGGGGTTCCGTTATCTGATTTTGGGCGGCGGCGCCTATGTTATATTAAGGTTATCTACGATCAGTTTGACCGCCGTCCTCGCGGGACTCCTTGTGTTGACGGCGGCCGTGTTCGTGGAAGTGATCTTCGAGCTCGTCTATGCCAGAAAGTGAACTTTGGGTCACCAGAATCTTCAACGACTACCTGCCCGGACCCGGGAATGCGGCTTTGCGGTTGGTGGGACTGCATGCCCAGGCGCGGCCGTGGGCCGATTTTGTGGTGATGCAGTTCGTGGTGGTATTGCTGCTGATGGCGCTTTTCGCTGTTCTGAGGCCGCGGCTTTCGGTGGGCCGGCCGGGCGGGCTGCAGCACGTTTTCGAGATGTTCTACGAATTCGTGAAAGGGCAGGGCGAGACCCAAATGGGCCACGCCGTGAGTCATTATCTGGCCTTCTTCGGCACGCTTTTCCTTTTTATTCTTACCTCGAACCTCATTGGCTTGGTCCCCGGCTTGCAGTCGCCCACCCAGACAGCGTCGGTAACAGCCGGCTGCGCTATCGCAACTTTCGCGTACTACAATCTGGCCGGCGTGATCGCGCAGGGGCCGCTGCGCTACTTGGCGCACTTTGCGGGACCGTTATGGTGGCTCGCGCCCCTGATGTTTCCCATCGAAATCATCAGCCACCTGGCGCGCGTTCTTTCCCTGACCGTTCGTCTTTATGCCAATATGTTCGCTGGCGACCAGGTGACCGAAGTATTCCTGAGTCTCACCAAGTTCGCGATACCGGTGGCTTTCATGGGACTGCACATCTTCGTCGGCGTAATCCAGTCATACATTTTTATGCTGCTGGCGATGGTGTATGTTGGTGGCGCGGTGGCGCACGAACATTAATATCGGCTTTATCCGCTTTGCAGTGTGAGCCCGGCTGTACGGTGTCCGGGAACCACCTCCTGAAGCGATTTCTTAAGGAGAAAACGAATGACGAAGAAGCTGTTTCTGTTGCTGGCACTCCTGTTGATTGCCAGCCCGATGATGTTCGCGCAAGGAGCTCCCAACAACCAGGGTTCCGCGATCAACGGCCAATGGGTCGTGATCAGCGCCGGTTTCGCCATGGCGCTTGCTTCCAGCCTCTGCGGCTTGGCACAGGGGAACGCGATTGCCAAGGCCGTGGAAGGCATGGCTCGAAATCCGGGAGCGGCCGGCGCGATACAAACGGCCATGCTGATCGGCTTGGCATTTATCGAGTCGCTGTCGCTTTACGTATTGATCATCATCTTCATAAAGGTGAAGTGATTCAAGCCGGGGACGAGCGCGGCTCGTCCCCGTTCTTGCCTATCCCGTACTAGTGGCTCCGAATGGCTAGTACATTAGTCCGATATCCAAACGCAGAGGTCTATTGACGTGGTTGTCATCGTCCATTAGCATTAGTATCGGCTTCCATGGAACAGCGACGAACCAGACGTTTCAAACTGCACCTACCGCTGGAGATCACTCGCTCGGGAGCGGACCGCGTTGCCGCAGCCGGTTTCACCAAGAATATCAGTTCAACGGGTGTGCTGTTCACTGTCGAACGCGAACCCGATCTCGGTGGGCCTATCGAATACGTAATCACCCTCAACCAGGATGGCACCCCGGCGGTGAACTTGCGGTGCATCGGCAAGGTGGTACGCGCGGAGCGTATGGAGAGCGGCCGGGAAGACCTGCCCGCCTACCAGATCGCGGCCACGCTGGAACGCTACGAGTTCGTGCGGGAACACTGAAGAAGCTTCCAGCACTCCTCACGCGCCTGCGGCGTGATCCATCGAGCCATTGACTGGCTGGCGGGATGAAGCCCGCCCCACCATCCGAAAGCGCTGCACTCTTCGTGGGGCGGACTTCCCCGCCATAGCCGCATGCGGAGCAAACCGCCTGTGAAGCAATCGGTGGAGAGCTCTCAGCTCGGCGCCAGCCGCTGCTTTCGACTGCTGGACGCACCTTGTGTTTCGGACTCACTGACCCTAATTTCCTCTCCGGACGCTGCGCGCTGCTTAAGCCGATAGCTGACAGCCGATAGCCGAAGGCTGTACACTGGCAAAGAAAAGGCGAAAAGCTTGCCATGGACCTCTCGCTTGGATTCCCCGAATTCTCTCAAGAACTGGCGGTCGCCAGGAAACCGTCGCTCGACGCCGTTGTATCGCGGTTCCGATCGGTTCACAAAGAACCGGACTCCCCGGTTCGCGCCATTCATCATCAAGCCGCCACCGAAGGATCGTTTGCGGACATTCCGGCGGGTGTGGACGTACGGTTGCGGACCGCTCTCGAGCAGCGGGGCCTCGCGCGGCTCTACACCCACCAGGCGGATGCCTTCGAGCACACCGCGGCCGCGCGCAACGTCGTGGTGGTCACGCCAACCGCCAGCGGGAAGACCCTGTGCTACAACCTGCCGGTGCTGAATCTGCTGCTCGGCGACGATGGCGCGCGCGCCATGTACGTGTTCCCCACAAAGGCTCTGGCCGAGGACCAGTTGCACGAATTCCAATCGGCCGTGGACGCCATGGGGAGTGAGATTCGCGCGTTCACTTACGACGGCGACACGCCGCAGGATGCCCGAAAGGCCATCCGGCAGAAGGCCAACGTGGTGCTCACCAACCCGGACATGCTGCATAGCGGCATCCTGCCGCACCACACCCGTTGGGCCCGCTACTTCGAGAACCTGCGCTACATCGTGATCGACGAACTGCACTACTATCGCGGCGTATATGGCAGCCACTTCGCGAACCTGCTGCGGCGTTTGCGGCGGATCTGCGAGTTCTACAACTCCAAGCCGCAATTCATCTGCTGCTCGGCCACCATCGCCAACCCGCGCGAACTGGCCGAAGCCCTCACCGGCGAAAAATTCGAAGTAGTGGAGCGCAACGGTGCGCCGAAGGGGGAGAAGTTCTTCATCTTTTATAACCCGCCGGTGGTCAACCGCCAGTTGGGCATCCGGCGCAGCTATATCGGCGAAGCGCGGCGCATCGCGCTGGAGTTTATCGAGCGCAACCTGCAGACCCTGGTGTTCGCCAACAGCCGGCTCGCCACCGAAGTGCTGGTGACGTACCTGAAAGACGCCTGCGACCGCGGCCCGGCGCCCAAGGAAACCGTGCGCGGCTATCGTGGCGGATACCTGCCGCGCGAGCGCCGCGAGATCGAGCGGCGTCTGCGTGACGGTGAGATCCGCGCCGTGGTAGCGACCAATGCGCTCGAACTGGGGATCGATATAGGGTCCTTGGACGCCGTGGTGATGGCCGGATATCCGGGGACCATTGCTTCGAGCTGGCAACGCGCCGGCCGCGCGGGGCGGCGGCAGGGGACCTCGGCGGCGGTGCTGGTGGCTTCCAGCGCGCCGCTCGATCAATACATCGTCGAGCATCCCGATTTTTTCTTCGGGCGATCTCCCGAGCACGCGTATATTAATCCCGAAAATCTGGAAATTCTGATGGCGCACCTGAAATGCGCGGCTTTCGAATTGCCGCTGCGGGATGGCGAAACTTTCGGGCGGCATGACATCCGCGAGATTTGCAAATTTCTGGAAGAGAGCGGATTTCTGCACCATTCCGCGGGCGCGTGGCACTGGACGCAGTCGAGCTACCCGGCTGACGCCACCGGCCTGCGATCGGTATCCAGCGACAATTTCGTGGTGGTCGACATCACGAGCGAGGCCAATGTGATTGCCGAAGTGTCATTCTCCACGGCGCTGACCACGCTCCACGAGAAGGCCATCTATCTTCACGAAGCACGCCAATACCACGTGGAGCGTTTCGATTACGACGAGCGCAAGGCTTACGTGAAGAGCGTGGATTGCGACTATTACACCGACGCCATTGACTACACCCAAGTGAAGGTCCTGGAGGAATTCGAAGGCGAAGCGCTGGCGGGCGCCCGCCGGCTCCACGGCGACGTGCGCGTGAATCGCCAGATTGTGGGCTTCAAGAAGATCAAGTTTTACACCATGGAAAACGTGGGGGCGGGGAAGCTCCAAATGCCCGAACAGGAAATGCATACCACGGCTTTCTGGCTGCATTTCCCGGCCGCGTTCCTGGCGCAACTCGCGGAGTACACGCCCACCGAGAAACAGAGCGGCATCGGCGGGCTCGGCAACGCTCTGCGCACCGTGGCTGCGCTGCTGCTGATGTGCGATCCGCGCGATTTGGGAGTGGCTCTGAGTGAAGAAAGCGGAAGCGGGCAGGCGACCTTCGAGCCCAATCTTTACCTCTACGATATGTATCCCGGCGGCGTGGGGCAGAGCGCGCCGCTTTACCGGTTGGCAGTACGGCTGTTGCGGCAGACCGCGGAGTTGATCGCGGCCTGCGGCTGCGAGGCGGGCTGCCCATCGTGCGTGGGGCCGGTGGGCGAAGTGGGGGAGCGCGGGAAAGAAGTGGCTGGGAAGATTTTGGCGAGGTTGATTACGGCAGGAAATTCGGATCCAGAATGACATCCAGAGTAAAGGGGCAGGTGCTGGGGAAGTCCGATTCGGGGTGCCCTGTCTCCGTCATGGCGTCCACCGTTGCGCGTTCGTAAGCTTCCGGCAGGTTCTTCTGGAGGTACGGCTGCAAGCTGGGGTTCTCCGCCAGGAGGTTCGTCAGATCTTTGCGTTGCACCCGAATAGTCAATTCCCAACTGCGCGACCGGCGATCGGGCTGCACCTTCCACTTGAGCAGGTGAGCCATCAGAATGCTCAGGCGGTGCAGCAGTTCCCGGCGCTCGCGCTTTCCCATGTCCTCGATCTCCTCGGCAATGTGGGCGAGATCGGCCTCACCGAGCCGTCCGGAGCGGAGCAGTTTGGCGTTGCGCACGGTCCACTCGTAGAAATCCTTTTCGTAGAGGTCCGTGGCGTCCATGCATCGATTATAGACGTTTCCCGCGTCTTCAACTGCTCCGGCAGTACGTGAAAATGCGGCGGCTCCGCGTGGAATGCCGAAGCTCCCACTTCTGACTTCTTTTCCCTTCACCGCGTCTTCAACTGCTCCGGCAACACGGCGTACCCTTCCGGCGGCGGGTACAGCGAGAGCAGCAGTTCCAGGCGGCGGCGCAGGTAGCGGCTGGGCATCTGGCGCGGGCCGGTTTCCACGTCGATATCGCAGCAGGTGCCGTGGAGGTACAGCGTCAGCGTGTCCTCGAAGGCCTGCCGGGCGTACTCGCGGAACAGCTTGGTCTCCTTCCGCACGTTGGTCTGGCGGCGCTGCAGCGCCTGTTTCAGGTGCCAGCTCCGTTCGTCCACTTCGCCGTGCACGTCGGCGCTCAGTTCTTCGCGGATGGTGCGGAAAAAACGCTCCTGCACCTCCTGCGCCCAGCGCTCGGCCACCAGCGTGGAAAGCGCGGCATAAAGCTGGTAATGATAGTCGGCCACTTCGACGTCTTTAATGCCCAGCGCGAGTATCGCCGTGTCGTCCAAGTCGCGGCGGACCACGGCCAGATAGCGGTTATCCGCGGGGCGCTCGAAGGTGACCGCATCGCCGCCTTTACCGTTGCCTTTCTCGAGATAGGGCGCAAGAATCAGGCCGACCTTCGGCAGCGCCGCCACGATGGCCGGCGAAATGGCTGCGATCGGGTCGTTGAGGTACTGGCGCAAGTCCTCTTCCGCCACCGGCATTGTGGCAAAATAGGAGAACTTACTGGTGAGGGGAATCATTTCGCCGCGAAAACGCGCGGCGAGTTCCTCCACGGTCAGTTTGGCGCGTTCTGTGTCTGTGGACATCCCCGTGGTTCGATTGTAACAGGGTAAAATAGCTATCAGCTATCAGTCGTCAGCTATCAATTCCGGATGGCGTTCTGCGGGGCGCACGTTCGACACACCCTCGGAGGTGCTCTGCGGCTCGGGGCTTGAACTGTTGTAAGGCCGGCTGAAAGCTGACAGCCGATAGCTGAGAGCTTCTTTGCCTCGGAAAATACTGGTATCGGCGGGGGAAGCGTCGGGCGATTTGTACGCCGCCCTGGTGGTGGACGAACTGCGCCGTTCCCAACCCGATACCGAATTTTTCGGCTGTACGGGGCCGCGGCTGCGGGCGGCCGGCGTGCGCACCGTGGTGGATGCCGCGAGCCTGGCGGTAGTGGGCCTGCTGGAGGTGGTGGAACACATCCCGCGGATCTACGGGGAGTATCGCAAGCTGCTGGCGGCGGCGGAAAAAGAGCGGCCCGATCTGGCGATTCTTACGGATTCGCCGGATTTTAACCTGCGGGTGGCCCGGCGCCTGCACCGCCAGAGTGTTCCGGTGGTCTACCTGGTGGCGCCGCAAGCCTGGGCATGGCGCAAAGGGCGCCTGCGCGAAATGCGCCGAACCCTGCGGCATCTGCTGTGCATCTTTCCATTCGAAGAGGAATTCTTCCGGCGCGAGGGTGTGCCGGCCACCTATATAGGCCATCCGCTGGCCGGGTTGGTACGGCCCGCACTCACGCGCGACGATTTTTTTAAGAAACACAGATTGGCTGCGGGCCGTCCATTAGTGGTGTTGCTGCCCGGAAGCCGGCGCGGCGAGGCGGCGCGTCATCTGCCTGCGCTGATCGACGCGGCGGAGCGGTTGTACCGGGAGCATGCAGTCAGCTTGATCTTACCGGCCTCGGTGACAGCCGGGGCCGGTTTTTTTCGAGAGCGTCTGGGAGACTCGCCGATTCGGGTGATTGAGGGCGAAAGTTGGGACGCCATGGCGTACGCCGATGTGGCGCTGGCAGCCAGTGGGACGGTGACCGTGGAAGCGGCTCTGCTGGGAACGCCGATGGTGACTTTTTACAAAGTGACGCCGCTGAGCTGGATCGCCGGGAAATTTCTGGTGAACGTACCGTTCTACTCCATGGTGAACCTCATTGCCGGGCGGGCGGTGGTGCCGGAACTCATGCAGGGGCAGATGAGCGGAGAGTCGCTGGCCCGTGAGGCGCATCGCTTGTTGAGCGATTCGGCGGCGCGCCAGGAAATGAAGGCCGGGTTGGCGGCGGTGAGAGAGAAACTGACACAGGAGGGGTTGGCCGCGCCGCGCCGCGCGGCGGCCCTGGTTGAAGGTATTCTGGAAGGACAAATAGCACATGCATCTTGATTTCCGCACTCGCTCGGCCTGGCCGGTATTGGCTGGCCTGCTGCTTTTGACGGGGGCGCAAACCGGTCCCGCTCAAGAGCGCCGCACCAATCGCATCGACGTGGAACAGTACACCATCGACGCGGAAATTGCGCCCGCCAATTCCACTCTGGCGGTGAAGGCCGCCGTCCGGATCTCGCCGGTGGACGATAATATCGGCTCCGCCACGTTCGAGCTGAACAACGCGCTCAACATTGCGCGCGTGACGGACGAACAGGGCAAGCAGATTCCCGCGTCGCGCAACCCGTCGGATTCCACCATCCGGCTCACGTTCGACCAGCCCCTGCCGAAAGGCAAGCCCGTCACCATAACTTTCGAGTACGACGGCCGTCTGACGGGCACTGAGGAATCGCCGGTGTATGGCATCAAGTTTGCGGCCATCCACCCCGATTTCGCGTACCTGATGTATCCGGCGCGCTGGTTTCCGGTGAGCGGATACACCACCGACCGGTTCGCGGCCGAAATGCACGTTTCGGTGCCTGCCGGTTATACCGCGCTGGGCGCCGGCATGGACACCCAGCAGACGGCCGGCGATAAGACCACGTTCAATTTCAAATTCCCGCGGTCCTCATTCCCGGGCAGCATCGCGGTGGTGAAAGACGCGCCGGTCAAGGTCCAATCGGAAGGCGTCACCACCACGCTCTACTTCCGCGGGCCGGAGGCTTCTACGGCGCAACCGTGCGGCGAGAAAATCGGCCAGATGATGTCCCACTTCACGGGACTTTTCGGGATTCCTCCGTACGCCAACCTGACGGTGATGGAGACCGAAGCCGGAGCGCCCAAGGGTTACGCCGCGCCCGGCCTGATTTTTCTCGCGCCGAATGCCCTCGCACCCATACTCAGTGTCAATGTGCTGGCCAACGAAGTGTCGCGCCAATGGTGGGAAGAGCTGGTCTCGCCTACCACGCGCAACCATTTGTGGATCACGAACGGGCTGGCCGCGTATTCGGAACTGTTGTGGACCGAGCATGAGAACGGCGCTGCCGCCATGAACTCGGCGCTCAAGAGCGTGATGGTGGATTCGCTCACCGTGGACACCGTCCCCATCATTCAATCCTCGCGGCTGGAGGACTATTCGCCGGAGTTGTGGGCCCTGACGGGCGCCAAAGGCGCCACCGTGCTGAGCATGCTGCGGAATATTCTGGGCGACGACGTGTTCTTCGAGACCCTCAAGACTTTTGCGCAGACTGACGGCTGGAAGCCGGTGAACACCGACGATTTTCAGAAAGTGGCCGAGACCGTTTCCAAAAAAGAACTGGGATATTTCTTCACCGAATGGATTGAATCGAGCGGCGCTCCGCAGTTCAAACTGGAGTACACCATTTTCCGCGAGAAGGACAAAGGCTTCCGCGTGATGGGCAAGATCACGCAGGACCTCGACACGTTCCGCATGCCGGTGGATTTGCGCATCACCACCGACGGAAGTCCGGAAGAGAAAAAAGTGGAAGTGGTCGGTACGTCGTCGGAATTCAGCGTGGACACCTTCGGAAAGCCGAAAAGCGTCGAGATCGATCCTTCCAGCATGGTGCTGCACTACGAGCCCAATATCCGCGTGGCGGTGGCCATCCGCAAGGGCGAGCAGTTTGTGGAACTGAGCGAATTGGGAGACGCCCTCAAGGAATACCAGAAGGCCCTCGAGACCAACCGTGCGAGTTCCCTGGCGCACTACCGGATGGCCGAAGTCTACTTCCTGCAACAGACCTGGCAATCGGCCATCAACGAGTTTCGGGAAGCGCTGAACGGCGATCTGGAGCCCAAATGGACCGAGGTCTGGTCGCACATCAACATGGGACGGATTTACGATATCAGCGGTTCACGCGACCGCGCGGTGAACGAATATAATCAGGCGATCCGTACCAAGGACGATACCCAGGGCGCCCAGGCGGAAGCTGCCAAACTGCTCAAGACGCCGTACGAAAAACCCAAACGGATCGAACCGTAGAAACGGCGCAGAAAACGCGAACGAACTTTCAGTTCAGCGGTTTCCCAGGACAACTTGTCCTGAGAAATCCGTGCAAGCTATTGATTCTACAAGAAACCGACCTGATTTTCAGGACAACTTGTCCTGAAGATTCCAATTAACGACCGGGAGGTCTCCGAAAAGCGGCCCCTAACCTCTCCAGAAACTGCTCTCTGGACAGGCATGCCTCAGAAGTGTTTTCTCAGCTCCGCGAACTCTTCCAGCATGAGCAATTGCCCGGCGCCGGGACGAATCTCCTGCTTCTCCAGCACCCAGGTATGGGCATGCGGAATGAAGACGGCGTTGAGCCCGGCTTCCATGGCAGGATTGATATCAGATTTCGGGCTGTTGCCCACCATCCACGTGCGCGCCGGGTCCAACTGCCGGTCTTCCACCAGGCGCAGGTAAGCGGCGGTGTCTTTTTCCTTCACGATGGCGGTGTGGCGGAAGAATCGTCCCAGCCCGGAGCGGTCGATCTTCAGCCGCTGCTCTTCGGGATTGCCCTTGGTGAAGAGCGTCAAATCGTGCCGGGCGCACAGGTACTCCAGGGTCTCCGGAACGCCCGCGATGGTCTCCATGGGACATTCCAGAATGCGCTCCGCAAAGGCCATGGCGGTGCGCAGATCCTCGGCCCGCACGGCCCGCTCGGTCAAATGTTCATAACACTGGCGCAGGTTGCGGGCAAAATTGAGCGAGCCGTAGCCGTGGATGCGGGCGTTGGCCTCTTCGATCTCGTCGAGCACTGCCCGCACTTCCACCGGCGTCATCGCCGAGTGATCCAGGAAGGCCACGAACTCGTCGAAGGCGCGCTCGAAGTAGATGTTGTTCTCCCACAGTGTGTCGTCGGCGTCAATCAGCAGGAATTGGGGTGTCATCGTCGGGGTAGAGGAGCGAGTGTGAAAGGAATTTCGAATACGGCGTCCACATCCACGGCCTCGCCGTTGCGCACCGCCGGCTGGAACAGCCACTTGCCCAGGGCCTCTTCGGCGCTTCGGTCGAGCCGGTCATCCAAATGCTGCAGCAGGGAAATATCGCCCACATGGCCGTCCTTGCCGATCACCGCCCACAGCCGCACCTTGCCTTCCACGCGTTCTTCCTCGGCGGTGTGGATATATCGCGCGCTCACCATGTGCAGCGGCAGAGGCGGGCGCATCTCCACGGCGGTGTTGCCGATGTCGGCTTCGTGGCTCGCGAACCACACCATCCAGCTTCCGGAATAGCTGGTGAGGTTGGGTATCTGGAGGGCCATGGTATAAACCTGGCGCCCGTACATCCGCGGATCGGGGGCACCCGAAACGCGCACTGCCTGGCGCGTGGAGCTTATGCCTGGCGGCATGGCGCCGTGGGCGGCGCGCATGGCCGCGGCCAGTCCCTCGGGCGAAGTCGGTGAGACACTCGCCACCATCACCGGCGGCTGAGGATTTTTGGCGCCTCCCTGAATGGTCAGGCTGGGGATTTCGAGCAGCGCGCCGGATGGCGTTCCCTCACCGCCCTTGGGCTCCAGCTTTGGGCCGCCGGAGAACCCGCTCTTCACCGATCCCGGCGGCGCCGGCACTTCCACCGCCTTGGTGGGATTCAATCCCGCGATTACCAGTGACGTGTCCGTGGGCATCGCCGCATTGGCAGCGAGCGCCGGCGGGGGAACCGCGATGGTTGCCGGACCCGCGGGCGGAGCCGGCTGTTTCGGCGGAGCTACGAACTTGGGCTGCTGCCGCGGTAACGATACGGGTGCGCTCAGGTTTGCGGCCGAGGGGGCCAGCTCCGGCGCGGCGGGCAACGGCGTCGGGTCGGGTAGAGGCAGCTTGGGCTGTTTGGGCGGGGTGAACGGGCGAGCAGCGATGCGCGGGTTCGGCAGCTCGATCACAGGAGGCTTCACGTCGAGTGCCACCGCCGCGAGTTTCGGCGCCTCGGGCAGCGTGGGCGCCTGCTCCGGCACGCGCGGTTGGACGGGCGGCGCCGTGAACGGCAGCGCCGGCGGCCTCTGGGGCGCCAGTGCGACGATATTGGGCAAAGGCAGCGGCTTAGCGGGTGCGATTTCAGGCGCCGGAGCGAAAATCAACTGCGGTGGATGCGCCGTGTCCCTGGGGCCGGCCGCGATGTTCTGCTCGAACTGAGCCTTGGCGCGCAGTGGACGAGCATCGCGTTTGGCTTCTGGCGGTGTAACATCGGGCAGGCGCTCGCTCAGCTTGTACCAGACGATGTGCTTCTCGTAGGGTTGGATTTCGCGCTCGTAGAGAGACTTCAGCGGCTCCCGCGGGATCGCCGGTCCCAGCGCCACCCACGCCAGTACCCAGGTATGCAGGCAAACGGAACCCATGAAAGACCACGGGCTGCGCATAGGCTGGGGTACGGTGTCGGTGAGCGAGGTCATCGCTTACAGCCCCGCGGGCTTGCCTCCATGTCCGTTGGTCGGCGCCAGTTCCTTCATACGTTCCACCGTCCGTTGGCGTGGAATGTAAAGCGCCAGATATTGGTTCAACTGCTTCAGCCGCTCGGTTTCCGACCGGTGGCGCAGCAGGGTGCTGAGAAAATCCAGGTCGGGCAGATAGTGCGCCAGTTGGAAGCTGAGTTGCCGGTCCGCGAGGTCCGGATCGGGACGCGGGTCGGCTCCCGGCAGCTTCTTGAGCGTCTCGTAATTCGAGAGTGCCTGGTCGCGCAGTTCCTGGGAGGGATCGTCGGTGTCTTCGTCGTCGAAGAAATTGACTTCAGCCTGCAGATATTCCTTCTCCTCGTTCAAGGAAAGGATCTCGAAGCGCCGTTGACCGCGCGTCAGGACATCCATGCGCCCATCGGGATAAATTTGCAGGAGCTTTTCCACGGTCACGGTGCAACCGGCGTTAACGATGCCGCCATCTTTAGCAAGCACGATGCCAAACTCGGAGTTGTCGCGAATGGCGCCGCCCACCATCTCTTTGTAGCGTTCTTCAAAAATGTGCAGGGGTAAGGGCGTTCGGGGAAAGACCACCACGTGAAGAGGAAACAGCGGGAGGAGCCGCGACGGCATGGTAACATTATGACGTTTTAGCGGGTTGGGCAGCAACGGCAAGGGAATGATCACCGCGGAGACCGAGAGACGCAGAGTAAGAGAAGGCACAGACGCGACACCTGCGTCGCTCGGGATGGCCACCTGCGCTAACGCCCGCTTCCTTGTGTTCCTCAGTACCACTAACGGCCAGAATCTTCGCAAGCCGCGACGATTCTCGAGAACCGAGGCCGCCGAGACGCTAATACCCCGGGCCTATACCCCTCTGTGTCCTCCGCCACCTCTGTGCCCTCCGGTTTTGACTTTGCTTTTGTTTTCCTCTGTCCCACTACCGGCCAGAATCTTCGCGCGCCGCGACGTTTTCCCGAACCCAAGCTTCTTCTACGCTGACACCTGGGGTCTTACCCCTCAGCGACCTCCGCCATCTCCGCGCTCTCCGGTTTTGACTTTGCTTTCGTTTTTCTCGCGTCTCTGCGGCTCCTAAGAAACAAAATTTATGATTGTTGGAAACAAAGGACTTGGCGTACCCCACGGTGGAGGCAAAAAACCCGGCCGCCGCAGCCGAGTTTCTTCCCCTCCAAACCGGGCGTGCCCGGTCGTCTGCTCTGCGGTGAACTTGGTTTTGTTTGCGGCTAGGCCGCCCTGTGCCCCTGTGTCTCTGCGGTGAACACCTGATGCGTCTTGATGGCAAAGTCGTCCTGATTACCGGTGCCTCGGAAGGAATCGGCGCAGCCTGCGCGGCGGAATTCGCGGCCGCCGGCGCGCGATTGTCCCTCACAGCTCGCTCGGCCGAGGGGCTGGCGCGCGCCGGCGGAGCTTCCGCGCTGATTACTGCGGGCGATCTTACTTTCGAAGAGACGCGGCGCCGCGTAGTGGAGCGCACCCTCGAGAGATTCGGCGCAATCGACCTGCTCCTCAACAATGCCGGCGTGGGACTCTACGGGCACTCCTGGAGCGCTTCCATGGAAGACGTCCGCCAATTAATGGAGTTGAATTTCTTCGCGCTGCTGAGCATGATTCAGCTAGTGGCGCCACACATGCGCAATCGGAGGAGCGGCATGATCGTCAACGTCAGCTCCATCGGCGGCAAGATGCCGCTTCCCTGGATGACCCTGTACAGCGCGTCGAAGTATGCCGTGACCGCGCTCACCGAAGGCCTGCGCATGGAATTGCGCGGCGATGGCGTGAAAACCATGCTGGTTTGCCCCGGATACGTCACCACCGGTTTCCAAAAGCACGTGCGCGTCGGCCAGCCGCCCGCCGCGGTGGTTCGCGCCCGCCGCCTGGCCATCACCGCCGATGAATGCGCGCGCGCCATCCGCCGCGGCGTGGAGCGCGACGCCCGCACCATTGTGACTCCGAAGGCCGGCTGGATCCTGGTAGCGCTGGCGCGCCTGTTCCCAACGCTGGTGGAAGCCCGCATGGCGGAAATGAACGGGACCGCATGAATCTCAGGCTCAAAAGAACGCCGGGACTCTACGTGGTGGGGTTCATGGCCTCCGGCAAGTCCACCATCGGCCGTCATCTGGCCAACCAGCTCGGTTGGAGCTTCTTCGATATCGACGACGAGATTGAGCGCGCAGAGAACACCAGCATCGCGTCCATCTTCGATACTCGCGGCGAAGCGGAATTCCGCCGCATCGAGGCGCTCATCGTGGCGCAGCACGTGCGTTGGATCGAGCGCGGCCGGCCGGCGGTGCTGGCGTTGGGCGGAGGAGCGTTCACCGAAGCGGCCAATCGCGATCTACTGCTGCGGAACGGAATCGCGATCTGGCTGGATTGCCCGCTGGAAGTGGTCCAGCATCGCGTGTCGCAGGCGTCGCACCGTCCGTTGGCGCGCGACCCGGAAAAGTTCGCCGCGCTCTACCACGCCCGCCGCGACTCTTATGCGCTGGCCGATATGCACATCGCCATCGAAAGCGACGACCCGAACGTTACGGTGCGAACCATCCTGTCCCACCCGCTGCTAAAATGAGCCGCCTTTTGCGCCGCCAGGCGCTCTCCATTTTCCGTGCGGCGCTGGCCGCGGCCGATCCGGTGGATGCCGTGCTGCGCCATCTCCGAAACCGCGATTTTTCGCGCTTCCGCGACATTTACGTCCTAGGCGCGGGCAAGGCCGGCGCCTCCATGGCGCTGGCCGCGGAGCGCGCGCTGGGGCGGCGCATCACCGCCGGCCTGGTGAACGTGAAGTACGGCCACACCGCGAAATTGCGCCGCATCGAGCTGAACGCCTGCGGCCATCCACTGCCCGACGAAGCGGGCGTAGCCGGCTCCACGCGCATCGCTGAAATCGCCGCCCAGGCGGCGGATGGCGACTTGGTGCTGTGCCTGATTTCGGGAGGCGCGTCGGCACTGCTGCCTCTGCCGGCCCACCCCATCACGCTGGCGGAAAAGCAGGCCACCACCCAGCTCCTGCTCGCTTGCGGAGCCACCATCCACGAATTCAACTGCGTGCGCAAACACCTTTCGCGCATCAAAGGCGGGCAACTGGCGCGCCTGACGGCGCCCGCCGCGGTGGAATCGCTGCTGCTCTCAGACGTCATCGGCGACGATCTCGACGTTATCGGCTCCGGCCCCACAGCGCCCGATGCATCCACCTTCGCCGGCGCGCTCTCCATCCTGGAGAAATACGGCCTGATGGAGCGCGTGCCCGCCACGGTGCGCCAGCGGCTCGAGCAAGGCGTTCGCGGTGAACTGCCCGAAACTCCCAAGCCGGGCGACCGCTTGTTCCGCGGCGTCCGCAATGTCCTGGTGGGCAACAATCGCCTGGCTCTGGATGCGGCCGCGCAACGCGCCCGAAAGCTGGGCTTCCGCACCCTGGTCCTTTCGAGCGAGATTCAGGGGGAGACCCGTGAAATCGCGCGCATGCATGCCGCCATCGCGCGCGAAATTGTGTCCACCTCGCGGCCGGTGAAGGCGCCGGCGTGCATCGTCACCGGCGGCGAAACCACCGTGACGCTGCGCGGCGACGGCCTCGGCGGACGCAATCAGGAGTTCGTGCTGGCCGCCGCGCTGGAAATCGCGGGCTTGCGCAATGTAGTGGTCCTCAGCGCCGGCACCGATGGCAGCGACGGCCCCACGGACGCTGCCGGCGCCATCGCCGATGGCGATACTGTGTTCCGCAATCCCGAAGCGCGCCGCTATCTGGATCGCAACGACTCGTATCGTTATTTCCAGTCTCTGAACGACCTCATCGTCACCGGGCCTACGAATACGAACGTGATGGACGTGCGCATCCTATTGGTGGGCCCGTTCGTAGGAAAAGCCAAGTGAGCTTCTGGCGCAAAGGAGTCATCCAGCCGGCGCTCGATGCCGAGACCCGCAAACAGATGGACGAGCAACTCGCGTGGATTGCGCGCGAGCCCTCCAACGCCCGGCCGTATTTGCATCTGGCGGAGTTCTATCGCATGGAAGGCCGCGCGGATGAGGCGCTTGGATTGATGCTGCATGCCGTGCACTTGGACCCCCATTTCACAGCCGCACATGCGGCCCTCGCCGAGCTGTACGCGGTGCGCGCCGATAACGCGGCGGCATGGCGCCATGCGCGCCTGGCCGAGCGGGGTGGCGAACCGCGCGCCGTGGCGTTGCTCCAGCGGCACAGCGTGCCCGAATGATACGTGGTTTGCTTAACAATTCTTTACACACGTAGCCCATTTGAGTTGCAGTGAAACTGCCATCATCCTCGTCAAGTGAATATGAGGACCTTTTCTCTTCCTAACATTCACTGGCACCCAGATCTGGATTACAACGCTTTCTGTCAATGCGCCTATGAATCGACCGGCAATTTCTACGATTTCATCCCCCAAGATGGCAGCCGCCTGGTGATTTCCTTCGGCGATTTGCCGTCCACCGGCGACCCTCATTCCATCAATATCCATTGTCTGCAAGCGCTGGTCCGAGGGCTCACCACCGGAAGCCGCGACGACCTGGCGGGGCTGGCGCGCGAGCTCAATGGCACGCTCTATCTGCTCGGACCGCGAGACCTCTGCGTGCCGTGGTTCTATGCGCGGATCGATCCCGTGCGGCACGAACTGCAATACGTGAATGCCGGACACGAACCGCCATTGCTGATCCGGAAAGACGGCGCCGCGCAGCGATTGGAACATACCGGCGCGGTGCTGGGACTCTCCACGCGCAGCCTCCACCGGCAGGAGACCGCCGTCATCGAACCCGGCGACCTCCTCGCGATCTTCAGCGAATCGGTGTCCGAAAGCACGGTGCTGGAAGTGGTACTGGAGCATCCTCATGCCGCCACGGCGGAACTGACGCGGCTGATTCTGGAAGAAGCTCGCCGGTCAACCAGCCGGCCGTGGATGGGCGAGGATCGCACGTTCGCCGCCGTGCGAGTGTTGGACGCGGCGCGGCATCCGTTGATGGATGAGTGTGCCGCGGAAGGCCTGGCATTGTGCGCGGCGTGAGGTACGGCAGGCAATCGTGCCTGTGCCCAGATGGCGCCCCACCCAAGACGCCTTGATCCCACGGTGGGGCGGGCTTCAGCCCAATGCCACTTAGTTTTCCCACTTCCGGGCATCTGCCTAAATAGTGGGGCGGACGCCCACGGGGTGCCCTTTGGGCCCGCCGACCCCCTGGTCGGCCTCTTCGCGACGCTAAGCGACTGTATCAACAGCAGGAGCGGGACGAGGGCGTCCCGCGCAGGCCAGGGGGCCTGCCCCACCTGATTTCCGCAGGAATTCCGTCCTTGGGAAAACCATGTGGCATTAGGCTTCAGCCCGCCAGTAGGCCGCCTGAAAGGCGTGGGGGCCCTCTGGCACAGCCAGGATTGCCCCACAGAGCGCCCACGCAGGTTTTCGACCGGGCTCTACTACGCCAGACAACTCTTGACGTAGGCGAAGCACTTCTTCGCCTCGGTAACGATATCCGAGCCCTCGGGAATCCGATATTCCAGCTCGAGGTTCGCCGGGATCGGATACTTCTCCGTTTTGAGCAGTTGCAGGACCGCCTTCATGGGCGTGTCGCCCGTGCCCCAAACGGCCACGTTGGGACCATGGTCCTTCTTGCGATCCTTGAGGTGCAGGTTGGTAATCCTGTCGTGATGCTGCTTGATGAACGCTACGGCGTCGTAATTGGCGGCGGTGAAATGGCCGATGTCGAGGTTGATGCCGTTGTATCCGCCGTACGCCATCAAGGTGTCGTAGCTTTCGAGAGTGGCGGTCTGGTTGGGGTCGTTGGTGGCGTCGTGCCCGTGATAGCCCACCATCAGCTTGTGCTTATCGGCTATCGGTGCGATGCGTTTCGCCATGGTGAGCGTGGTGCTGGTGGTGATGGCCTTCACGCCCAGGCCCCCGGCCATCGAGAACCCGTACTCGATATCTTCGTCCTTCATGGAATCCCCCATGTTATAGCAGAGGAGCGCGACTTCCACGCCGGCGTCGTTGAATCTCCTGCGGACCGCTTTCCAGGTACTGGGGCCAGCGTCGGCACGCCATTGCGCCAGCTTTTCCTGGGCAGCCTGGCGCTCGGCCTGCTGCTCGGGAGTGAGCGGCGCACGGCCGCCACGCTGCCCGCCGGGTTGAGGTGGCGGGCCCGCAGGTGGTGCTCCGGCTGCGGCGGCGCGCGGAGGTCCGCCGGGACCTCGGCCGCGGCCGAAATTGGGCATCGCGGGCGCGCCCGCCAGGGCTTCGCAATGCTCCGACATCAGCTCCGCTTCGCCCAAGCCGACCTCGACATACGCGTCGATAATCTTCTGCGGATCCGGGCTGGCGATCGTATTGAAGCTGTACGTGATGGCGCCGATCTGGACGCCGTCGATCTTCGAATCGATCATTTTCGCGCCCAACGCCCTGCTGAGTGGGAGGGACACCAGCGCGATTTTTCCCAAGTCTCGTCTTGTAAACTCCATGCTTTTCCTCTGGGGCCGTCGTGGGCCCCGTCCATTCCAATTGATAGTATCCTACCTGGATATTCGAAAGGCATGGAATTGCGTCCGCGTCCCAATGGCACGAGATCGCGCCGGGCGCTAAGCTGATCTTGTAATGGAATTGCTGTGATGGCCGGCCGGGCGATTCTTCTTCCGAGTCTGTTGGTGGCGCTGGTCGCGAGCGCTTCCGATGGTCCGCAACCCGGCCAGAACCCGGCGCCGATCGCCATCGATTATCCCCAGGACGGTTCGATTTTTCCGCCCGAAATCACGCCTCCGACGTTTCTTTGGCGCGATAGCGCGAAAGGCGTCACTTCGTGGCGGATCGACATCTCTTTTGGCCCCGGCATGGCGCCGATCCACGCGATTTCCAAGGGCGAGCACCTGCGCATCGGCAAAATCGATCCGGATTGCGCAGCCCCCACCAACGAACCGCCCAAGCTTACCCCGGAACTGGCAGCGGCGCATTCCTGGACGCCCGATGCGGCCGCCTGGCAGGCGATCGAGCGCCATTCGGTGGAGCACGCCGCCACTGTGACCATTAGCGGCCTTCGCGCCAGCGCCCCTGAGCTTACCGTCTCCCGCGGGAAAATCGCCATCCGCACTTCGAGCGACCCCGTGGGCGCGCCGATCTTCTATCGCGACGTGCCGCTGATGCCTTCGGAACTGGAGAAAGGCGTGATCAAGCCCTTGGCGGCGGAAGCCATTCCGCTGGTCGCCTGGAGGGTCCGCAACGTCGGCGAAGCCAGCAGCCGGGTGGTCATGGACAACCTGCCGGTATGCGCCAACTGCCATTCGTTCTCAGCCGACGGCAAAACCATGGGCATGGATCTCGATGGCCTGCAGAATTATCGCGGCATGTACATCCTGGCATCGGTCGCGCCGCAGATAGCGGTACGCCAGCAGGACCTGATTGAGTGGAGCTCGCCCGAAGGCAAGCTGAAGGGGCGCGTGCGCGTGGGTTTCATGTCGCAGGTCTCGCCGGACGGCCAGTATGTGGTCACCACGGTCAACCCAGCCTCCATGTCCGCCGCCGGGCCGGAGCCGCCCAGCAACTATTACGTGGCCAATTTCAAGGATTACAGCTTCCTCCAGGTCTTCTATCCCACTCGCGGAATCCTGAGCTGGTACAGCCGCCAGACGGGCGTTCTTCAGCCGCTGCCCGGTGCGGATGACCCGCGGTTCGTGCAGATGGGCGCGGTGTGGAGTCCCGATGGCCAGTATCTGGTATTCGCCCGCGCCGCGGCCACCGACGCCAATCCGCCCGGCGTGCCGCTGGCGAAATTCGCCGGAGACCCGAACGAGCTCCAGATGCAGTATGACCTTTACCGCGTTCCGTTCCACAACGGGCAAGGAGGCGTGCCCGAGCCGATCGAAGGGGCCTCGCGCAACGGCATGAGCAACACCTTCCCCAAGGTGTCGCCCGATGGGCGCTGGATCGTGTACGTGCAATGCCGCAACGGCGAGCTCATGCGGCCCGACAGCCAGTTGTACATCGTCCCGGCGGCGGGCGGCGTGGCGCGGCGCATGCGGTGCAACACGGCGCGCATGAATTCATGGCACAGCTTTTCCCCCAGCGGCCGCTGGATGGTGTTCTCGTCCAAGGCCCGTTCGCCCTACACGCAACTCTATCTCACGCACATCGACGAAGACGGCAACGACAGCCCGCCCATTCTGATCGACAACACCACGGCGGCCAATAGGGCGGCGAACATTCCGGAATTCGTGAACGTCCCGGCGGATGGCTTGCGGCAAATCGGCGGCCCGGTGGTGGATTATTACCGGCTGGTCAACAGCGCGGCCTATCTGCAGAGGAACGGACGGTACGAGGAATCCGCGGCCAAATGGAAGCAGGTCCTGGAACTCAGCCCCGACGAGGAATTCGCGCACCGCAACCTGGGAACCGTGCTGCTGATGACCGGGCACCGCGAAGAATCGGCGGCCCATTTGCGAAAAGCCGCGGAACTCAAACTGCGCGCGGCAGTGGAGGCCGATCCCCAGTCCGCGCGCGGGTTCTACGATCTCGGCGAGGTGCTGGCGCAGTCCGGGCAAGCCGGGGAAGCGGCGGCCGAATTCCGTAAAGCCGTCGAGCTCAAGCCGGATTTTGCGGCGGCGCGCATCGGTCTGGCCCAGGCTTTGTCGAACGCGGGCAAGCCGGATGAGGCGCTGCTGGAACTGCGCAAAGCCCTCGAGGCCGACCCCGGAAATGCGCCGGCGCACTATGCGCTCGGCCAGGTTCTCAACCGGCAGGGCGATGCGCCATCCGCCATCCGCGAATGGCGCCGCGCGCTGGAGCTCGACCCGCAAAACGTCGATGTCCACGGCGCCCTGGGCGACGCGCTTCGGGCACAAGGGCGGACTGCGGAAGCGCTAGCCGAGTGGCGCGCCGTAATCGAACTGCGGCCCAACGATGTGGAGACACTGCGAAAAGCGGCCTGGGCGCTTTCCACCTCGCCCGACGCGGCCATCCGCAACGGCGAAGAGGCTATGGCCTACGCGGTGCGGGCAATGCAGCTCTCGATCAGAAAGGATGCGCGCATACTGGACACGCTGGCGGCCGCGTATGCCGAGAAGGGGGACTTCAGCTACGCCGAGTACATCGAGCGCCAGGCTCTCTTTGCGCCCGGGCTGTTTGAGGAGCCCGCCCTGAAGGACCAGATCCTGGCCCGGCGCGCGCTGTACCTGTCGCACCAGCCGTTTCGCGATCGGGATACACTTGGACAGGGGAAATAATGCCATGAACGCTCAGAGCTTGCTGGGGCTCGTCTGCCTGGGAGCGGCCGTCCTTCATGCGGCGAGCACTCCTCCCAACGCGCTGCTCGTCCTCGAAAAAGAACAGAATACCCTGGTGATCGTCGATCCTTCGAGCTTGACGATCGTGGCGCGCGTACCCGTGGGCGCCAATCCCCACGAGGTTGCTGTATCGGACGATGGAAAGACGGCCTACATTTCGAACTACAGCGGCAACACCATCGCGGTGGTCGATCTGGTGGCGCAAAAGCCCCTGGCTCCCATCGATCTGGGGGCGCTGCGATTGCCTCACGGTCTGGAGTTCGTCGGCGGTAAGTTGTATTTCACCGCCGAAGGCGCCAAGGTGGTGGGCCGTTATGACCCGGCGACGCAGAAGATCGACTGGGTCATCGGCACCGGCCAGAACCGCACCCATATGGTTACGGTTTCGAAAGACCTGAAGAGGGTCTTCACTTCCAACGTGAGTTCCGACACCATCAGCATCATCGAGCAGAGCGCTCCGCAAGGTCCGCCTCCGCCGGGACGTGGACGCGGGCCGGGCGGAGGCCCTGGACGCGGGCCGGGTCCCGGCGGCCGTCCCGGCGGACCTCCGATGCGGGGCGGTGCGCCGGACTGGAACGTCACGAATATTGCGGTGGGCCATGGGTCGGAGGGCTTCGACCTGACTCCCGACGGTAAGGAACTTTGGGTGGCCAACGCGCTGGACGGAACCATTTCCATCATCGACGTCGCGAGCAAGAAGGTGGTGCAAACGATTCCCTCCACGCAAGCCGCCAATCGCCTGAAGATCACGCTGGATGGCAAGTATGTTTTCGTGTCGGACATGGAAGGTAAGGAGTTGCTGGTAATAGATGCGGCCACGCGCAAGGAATATAAGAGAATCGCTCTGCCGGACACTTCGGAGGGCCTTCTGATGGCCCCCGGAGGCCGGACAGCCTACACCACGCTGAACACGCGCGATGCGGTCGCAGCGATCGATCTCGGGACCATGAAGATGACTGGCGAGGTGAAGACCGGCCGGGGCCCGGATGGGCTGTCGTGGGCCGCGCGGAAATAGATCCGGAGGGTCGGCAATGAAAACCACCTGCGCCGTCATCGACGGCTGCGCCGCCGCGGTGAAAGAAGCACCTGGGTGGGGCGGGCTTCAGCCGGCTTCAGCCAGGCTTCAGCCCGCCAAAGCCGCTACCATGAATCTGAGCTTGGCACTATGCCGAAGAACCACTTCGCAGTGGACCATCTCACGGTGCGCGTCTTCCCCCACCGCCGCGATGCCGGGATGGCGAGCGCCGCTGAGGCGTCGGACATCATCCGGACCGCCATTGAAAAGGATGGCGCCGCCGCCGTAGTATTTGCCGCCGCGCCTTCACAGAATGAACTTCTAACGCAGTTGCGTGCCGATTCGTCCATCGATTGGCGGCGCGTGTCGGCTTTCCACCTGGACGAATACGCCGGTCTGCCCGCCTCCCATCCCGCTTCTTTCCGCCGCTTTCTGCACGAGCGGTTGATCGACCATGTGCCGCTGGCCTCATTTCACGAACTGGCCGGCGATGCTCCGGACCTCGACGCGGAGGCCGAGCGCTATCGGCAACTCCTGGCGGAACAGCCGCCGGTGCTGGTGGCGCTGGGCATCGGGGAGAATGGCCACATGGCGTTCATCGACCCCGGAGAGTGCGATTTCCACGACCCTCGAGATGTCCGCATCGTCCAACTTGACGACGTCTGCCGGCAGCAACAGGTGCACGACGGCGCGTTCGCGCGTGTGGAAGACGTTCCGCGGCGCGCATTGTCGCTCACCATTCCGTTTTTCCTGCGTACTCCGCGGGCCGTGGTGACCGTGCCCGGCGCTGCCAAAGCCCGCGCCGTACGGGACGCTTTGGAGGGCCCCATCGACCCGCGGTGCCCCGCGTCTATTCTGCGGCGGCACGCCGGTGCGGCGCTTTTCCTGGATGCGGATTCGGCCGCGCTGCTCGGGCGCTCTTGAGGATCCCGATGCGCGATTTCTTTCTTCGCGGATGTGTCGTGCTGGGCGTCGCCACGGCATTGATTACGGAACTGTTGAGCCCGTTTCATATGCTGCGGCGAGGTCCGCTGATCGTCGCATGGATCCCGATTCTGGCGCTCGCGGGGTTCCGTTTCCGCGCCCGTTTCAAGCTACCGCGGATTGCCATCCGCCCTTTGGAAGCGGCTATCACGCTTATTTGCGCGGCGATTGGGGCGGTAGTAGCCGTCACCGCTTATCTCAGCCCGCCGAACTCCGCCGACGCCATGGCGTACCACATGCCGCGCGTCGTCTACTGGGCGCAGGCGGGCAGCGTCGCCTTCTTTCCCACACCGTATTTCAACCAGATCAGCCTCCAGCCGCTGGCGGAATACTTCGCGCTGCACACCTACCTGATCTCCGGCGGCGACCGCTTCGTCAACCTCATTACCTGTGCCGCGTTCCTGGCCGCCATCATGGGAGTTTCCGCGCTTGCCGGCGCGCTCGGAGCGGCCACTCGCGGACAAGCCTTCGCGGCCCTCTTCTGCGCCACGCTGCCCAACGGAATCCTGCAAGCTTCGGGCGCCAAGAATGAGTGGATGCTGGCATTGTGGCTCATCTGCGCCGCTTATTTCGCCGCCCGTGAAGACGCGGCATTCACGGGCCTAGCGCTGGGCCTCGCGCTGGCCACAAAAGCTACCGCATACCTGTTCGCCCCGCCGCTGATTCTCGCCATTCTGTTGATTCGCCGCCCGCCCATTCGCATCCGCTCTCTGACCTGGATCGCGGCCGGCGTTCTCATGGTTAACACGCCGCAATACGTCCGCAATCTGCGGCTGAGCGGCTCGCCGTTGGGTTACGATTCGGCGCAAGGCGACGGCGTGTTCCGCTGGCGCAACGAGCATCCCGGCGTGAAATCCACGATATCGAACCTCATCCGCCACACCAGCGACCAACTCGGCGACAGAAACCCGCACTGGAACCAGGCGATCTTCCAGGCCGCAATCGCGGTCCACCGCGCGCTCGGCATCGACCCCGATGACCGCGATACCACGTTTCCCGGCGCCCAGTTCGCCCCGCCAATCAATGCCAATCACGAAGCCAATGCCAATAACCGATGGCACCTGCTTCTACTCGCGATCGCCTCGGTCTTCGCCGCCATCGCGCGCAAGCGAACTTGGCTCCTCTATGGCGCCGGGCTCTTCACGGCGTATCTGCTGTTCTGTTTCTATTTGAAGTGGCAGCTATTTATGGGGCGTTTGGAACTGCCTCTCTTCGCCCTTGCCGCACCGCTTGCCGGGGTATTTCTGGAAGCCGTGCGGCCCGCGATTTTGGCCATCCTCGTCTCTCTTTTCCTGGTGGGTAACACACGCCTTCCGCTCTTCCAGAACTGGACCCGCCCGCTCGCCGGCCCGCATTCCTTGCTGGCCGCCGCGCGCGACGACAACTATTTCCGCGACATGGTGCAGTGGGACAACCGCGCGTCGTATCTGTCCGCAGTCGATCTCACGGCACGCTCCGGCTGCACCACGATAGGGATCGATATCGGGCAGAACCAGCTCGAATATCCCTTTCAGGCGCTCTTGCGTGAGCGCAACCCCGCTGCGCTTTTTTTCCATACGGGCGTGGAAAACGCGTCCGCGCGCTACGCGCCGGCCGGCCAGCCGCGCCCCTGTGCGGTCTTCTGCCCCGATTGCGCGGGCATTGCGCGCAAGGTGACCCTCTACGGCGACGTCGGACCGCCCATCGAGATCGGCCACTTTCTCCTCTTCCTGCCGTCCGCGAAGTAGTGTCTGGATCGGTATCGCTAGAGATTGCGACTTCGCACACCGCGTGCTACATTCTGGCCAGCGGGACACGAAATGATCATTACCAGACGTAACTTGGGAAAGCTGGCGCTTGCCGCTCTCCCCGCCGCCAGACTGCTGGCGAAACCGAACTCGTATTGGGGCGGCGTGCAGGTCGGCATCAACGTGCCGTACAGCTACGGCAACAATAATCTGAGCGCGGATGAAACGCTCAACAACACGGTACAACTGGGACTCAGCGCTGTGGAACTGCGGACGCAACCCATCGAGAGCTTCCTGGGTTCGCCGGCCGCGGGAAAAACTTCCGAACAGCAAGCCGCGGGGACCGCCTTGGCGGCGGAAGTGCGAAAGTGGCGTCTTTCGCTCACCACCGACCAGTTCAAGACGTTCCGCAAGAAGTTCGAAGATGCCGGGGTGGCCATCCAGATCATGAAGGTGGACGGCATCAATAAAATGGATGACGATGTAGTGGACTACTGCTTCGTGCTGGCGAAAACGCTGGGCGCGCACGCCATCTCCTGCGAGATCCCGCTCAGCCAGACTAAGCGGCTGGGAGCGTTCGCCGACAAACACAAAATGATGGTGGGTTATCACGGCCACACCAACATCACCGACCCGGAGGCGTTCGGCAGGCCGGAGAGTTGGGAAACCGCCATGAGCTACGCCAAGTACAACGGCATCAATCTCGATCTCGGCCACTTCGTTGCCGCCAACAACGTCTCTCCCGCGGAGTTCCTGACGAAGCACCACGACCGCGTCACCCACATCCACGTGAAAGACCGGAAGATGCACAACGGCCCGAACGTTGCCTTCGGCCAGGGGGACACGCCGATCAAGCAAATTCTCCAGTTGATGCAGAAAGAGAAGTGGAAATTCCAGGCGACCATCGAGTTCGAGTACCCCATTCCCGATGGTTCCACTCGCATGGCCGAAATCGCCAAATGCGTGGATTACTGCAAGGGCTGCCTGACGTAAAGGTGACCCTCTTCAGCCCGCGAAACCCGTCACTACGGTGTGCGGCCCCATGGGCACGGGGTGGGCGGTAATGCGTTCGTAACCGGCTTCGCGATACATGGCTTCCAGTTCGCGGAAGGTGTAGGCGTCGCCCGCGGGCGTGGTGGTCAACATTACCATGCTGAAGCTGGCCGGCGCCGGCGGCGAGACGCGATCCTCATTGGGCACAAATTCCAACGCAGCAGCGCGGCCGCCCTGCTTCAATGCCGCGCGAATCTTCTTCAGCAGCCCCACGCAAGTGGCGTGATCGAAGTGGTGCAGGAAGTTGGTGAGCAGGACGATGTCGTAAGGCCCGCCGAAGTCCACTTCGAACGCGCTTCCGGGCAGCACCTCATAACGGTCGGCCACACCCGCTTTTTGAGCGTTGCTCTGGGCGACTTCGAGCACCGCCGCCCAGTCAACCGCCACGACGTGGGCTTGAGGGTGCTGTTTCGCCACCTCGATTCCGAACAGGCCGTGACCCGCGGCGATGTCGAGCACGCGCACCGGTCCGGCCAGGCCTTCCAGCACAATCTGTCCCAGCGGAGCAGTCATGGGAGCCATCATGGGCGCCATGCTCTGCGCAAACTCAACCCAGGCAGGATTCTCGGGTTCCACCGAGCCCTGCCCGGTGAGGGTGGTGTGTCCGCTGCGCACGATGTCGGCCAGATGCTTGGCCGGTTCGGTCATGGCGGGGTTGCCCATAAAGCGGGATATCGACGCCATGCACGCCGGCGAGCGCGGATCGAGGAAGAGGGCACTTGTGGGCGAATGGTGGTACCGCCCATGTTCCTTGGCCAACAGGCCCATCACGGTCAGATAGTCGCAAAGAATGCGAATGCCCCGCTCCGAGGCGGAGCAGCGGCGGGCCAGCGAGGCCACTTCGCCGGAACCTTCGCCGATAGCCGCGAACAAATCGAGCTCGATAGCGGCGCGCAAGGCGGCCGTGCGTTGGAACGCCAGCAGTGTGTCGAAGATCAGTCCGGGATTTGGAGCCGTATCGGGATGCGCAGTTGCCATGTTAAATTCCTCCTACTTCTTGCCCCCTACGGGCTTGTAGCCGCAGGTACCGGCCTTTTTCATAGCCTCCATTCCCTCCTCGAGCTTGAGTAGCGGGGTTGTCTTGACGTTCTTGCAGGCGCCGCCAGCGGAAACGGCCATCGCAAACGCCGCGGCGGCGACATTATCGGGCATCTCAATCATGCCGACCAAGTCGTGATCGCCAAAAGCAAACCAAAATCCGCCCAGTTTGCCGCCAAGCTTTTCGATGACTTTCCGTACCGCCTCAATGCGGTTTTCGGGACGCTTGATCAATGCAGCGTAAGCTGCGGTGCTATACGAGATTTGCAACATGTAGTCGGCCAACGTAGATCTCCTATGGTCTTGCTTGGGTGTGCCGGAAGTGCCGCCTGTAGCCCAGTAGCGCCCGATTGCCCGTTAGTCTGCGCGCCTGGTAGGAAAATACAAGACGCCGATCATTCAAACGGCTCCCCTCGATCGGCCCCGGGGACAGATGTTATCACAGAAACGGCAAAGACAAAGAAATTATTATCGCGAACCCAGGCTTTCAACTCGGCCGTAGAGGCGCTCGAACTCCGCTTTTAGACTCGGGTTGGGCGCGCTGAGTGCGTCCACCACCAGTTTGGCCCAATCAAAATACTCCCGCCGCCGCTGGACGCTCCAGTCGGTTGGCGGACTCGCGAGGACCGCCCGGAGATTGGAAATCTTATCGGCCAGCTTGATAATTTGCGCGCGAACGGATTTCTTGGACGCGTTAACAATTTGCAGGCGTTTCCGTTCCTGCTTCGGCAGCGACTTATCGTCCGTCACTTCGAGCACCAGATTCGCCACGTCCTGGCCGAAAATCTCGCCCAGTTCCTCCTTCGTGACTCCGACATCCTCGACCGTGTCATGAAGAAGCGCGGCCACCACCAGATTCGTATCCGGTTCAGCCAAAGCGCTGGAAACCAGTTCCGCCACTTCCAACAGGTGATTGATATACGGCTCCGCCGCCGCTCCCTTCCGGCGCTGACCGCTGTGGCGGGCGGCCGCGAAATGAGCCGCTTTCATAACGTCCCGCACCGCCTGCAAGCTCTGGTTATCCATTTACTGCTTCCACCAGTCGGCCACGGTGCCCGCGGGCATATGCGCCATGATGTGTTCGCCCATCTGTTTCAAGCGGTCGGCCGAATTCTCCGGCCCGCTATAGCAGTGGCCTTTCATCGCACCGTAGACGAAGTAGCCCTCGTAATGGGGATTTTGCGTGGTCTTCATCCAATCCTGCATGCGGTGGACGCCGTTATTCAGAAAGAAATTGTCGGCATCGCCCACATAGACATGCAACTGATCGACGAGTTTTGGACCGAGCGACGGCCAGCTCTTTTCGAGTTGGTAGCGCAGGTCGAAATGCTCCTTCCAGTACTGCGCCACGCGCGGATCGGGATTCATCGCGCCGGTCTTCTTATCGAATAGCGGCTCGAAATATCCGTCTTCGCCCAGCGGCCCGAACACCGCCGACCAGATGTCGATCTGCTCGCCCGATCGCCCATGCGTGCCGTTTACCAGCTCGAAGTGGTTGCGCTGCTCCGACGTCTGCCGCACCTGGCCGTTGATCTCGCGGCTGTTGATAGTGGGCTCGCGCCGCCAGTCGATCTCCTTGTAGAACGCGTTCTTGTCCTGGTAGATATTCACCCCCTCCACGTCGTGGAAGTCCACCGAATCGGGGCAATAAGACCATGTGCCGCCGAACTCGTCAGGGTAGAAAATCTGCAGCGCCAGCGCCTCCCATCCGCCCGTCGATCCGCCCGAGAGCACCCGTGCCCAAGGCTGCCGGAGGGCGCGAAAACGCTTCTCCACTTCGGGGATCAGCTCCTGCAGAATGGCGTCGCCGTAGGGCCCCACGTTCACCGAGTTCACCGCGTAGGAATCGTCGAAGTAAGGCGTTGGGTGTTGGAACGTCACTACCAGAAAGCGCGGAAAGTTATCCTTCATCCACTCCGCATAGAGCGCGTTGTCCGGCGCGGGCGCGAAGCCCAGCGGCGCGCGCGTGGAGAAGTGGCCCTGCTCGTACAGTACCGGGTATCGCAAGGTGCTCTTGTCGTAATCGCGCGGCAGCAGCACCGTGGCGCCCAAGTAAATGGGCCTTCCCCAGAACTTTGTCAGTAGCGGACTCTGAAACTTGAAATGCTTCACCCACTCGGTGTCGGCCGGTGGATCGATCGGTGGAATCACTTTGTCGCAGACCAGCGGAATGCGGTAACCGGCCGACGCGTCCAGGTGGACTTTTTGCGGAGCGCTGTACAGATTGCCGGGCGAAGTGGACCAGTGCTGGCCCTCCCACTGGTCGTTGTGCATCCAGATGACGTGGCCGTCGGAGCGATGGAACTCGGTGTAGACGTTGAGGAGCGCCTGCACGTAATAATCGCCCGGCGGAATGGCCGAAAGGCTCTCGACAGGAGTGCCCAAGTCCGTGGCATCGATGACGGTGCTTGCGCCTGGCGCCAGTTTCTCGAAATCGCGGCCGAAAAACGGCACGCCCAGCCGCCCGATCTGCAGTCGCGGTTCGTGATCGCCTCCGCGGCCTCCGCGGCCGCCGCGCCCTCCCGTCTCGGGCGTGAGAGTGCGCGTAATCATCACGAAAACGCGGCCGGTGAGCGGTCCAGCATTGGCGGATGCGGGATAGGAGATTTCGAATCGTGTGTCGGCGGCGAGCCCCGCGGACGCCGCGAACGTCCCCAGGGCGACTACAAAGAAGACCTTTTGCATGAGACCGATTCTACCGGATGACGTGGTCTTTTCGCAGCGATATGAGGTGTTGGTCACCGGCGCGGCATCGCCGCTCTTCGAGATGGCGGCTGTTGCAAGCCACTACAGTGCGGTCGGGGTTCGGAGCGGCGGAGGCGATTCCCATCGATCGTCTGCGGCCGGGAACCGCTGCCGCAAATTGCGCCGGAGCGCGAAGCGATGATTCCTTTCGGCGGAATCGTCGTTGGATGGATTGCTATCGGCGCATCGAGGTGTAAAGTGGGGAAGAGGTCAATCCCGATATGACCAGGCGATCCGCTTTGCAAACGATCCCCGCCGGACTGGCGGCCGCGCAGGCCGTCCGCACCGCACAGGCCCCCGCCGGGAGGCTGAAACAATCGCTGGCGCGATGGTGCTACGCCAAAATTCCGCTCGACGATTTGTGCCGCCTGGCAGCCGCGATGGGCGTGAGCGGCATCGACCTTGTCGAGCCGGCGGACTGGCCGACGATTCGCAAGTACGGGCTGGTCCCCACCATCACTCAAGGCGACGCGAAGATTCCCGACGGTTGGAACCGCAAGGAGAGTCATGACCGGCTGGAAGCGGAAATCCGCGGCCGCATCGTGCGCGCTGCCGATGCCAAGGTGCCCAACGTGATCACGTTCTCCGGCAACCGGCAGGGCATGTCCGATGAAGAAGGCAAGGAGAATTGCATCGCCGGCCTCAAGCGCATCGCGAAATTCGCGGAGGACAAGGGCGTGATGGTCTGCATGGAGTTGCTCAACAGCAAGGTGAACCACAAGGATTACCAGTGCGATCACACCGCCTGGGGAGTGGAGGTGATCAAGGGCGTGGATTCGCCGCGGGTCAAATTGCTTTACGACATCTACCACATGCAGATCATGGAAGGCGACATCATCCGGACGATCCGCGACAACTTCCAGTACATCGCTCACTTCCATACCGGCGGAGTCCCCGGACGGCACGAACTGGACGATACCCAGGAGTTGCAGTGGCGCACCGTTGCGAAGGCCATTGCAGACCTGAATTTTCAGGGATATTTCGCTCACGAATTCCAGCCAACCAAGGATCCCATCGCCTCGCTGCGGCAGGCAGTGGAACTGTGCACGGTTTGAGGGCCTACTTTCGCGCCAGATAGCCTCGTAGCGCCGTATCGACTAGCTGATCGAGATATTCGGGAGTGATCTCGCCCCATCCGGTCAGCAGCCGGTAATAGAGTGGGGCGAAAACCATCTCCACCGCGAGGTCCGGGTCGAGGCCGGCATCCGCAATTCCCTCCGCGATGTGGCGTTCGAAGAGCTTTTTGGCTTCCGCGCGCCGCGGACGAATCCAGATCTCGCGAAATGTCTTGGCGACCTCCGGGTCGGCCTGCGCGGCTCCGATGAAGGCGCGAAAAACCTTTCCGCGGCGCCCCCGATAGATGATTTCGGTGAAATTCCGGAGCTGCTGGCGCACGTCCAGCCGGAAATCTCCGGTTTCCGGAAACGGCAATCCTTGGGCTCGTCGGCGGCTGGGACACCACGAAGCTCCCCAAGCTCACGGATTGAGGGAAACGGCGGAGCCAGTTTACGGAAAACAAGGCGCCCGACGCCGGATCGCGTCTGGAAAAGCCGGCCGAATTCTAATAATTCCCGCGTAGCGCGCCTCTGTGTCCTCCGCCTCAGCGCTCTCCGGTTTTGACTTTGTCTTTCTCAGCGCCTCTGCGTCTCGGCGGTCAATTGCCACCCGAACTCCCGAATCGTTCGCTTACTCGGGGATTTCGTAGTGCCGCAGAATTTCGCCCCAGCGGTTCTGCGCCTTGAGAAGCAGTTCCACCACTTCGCGCACCGCACCCTCGCCGCCCGGAACCTGCGTCACGTAGTGCGCCGCCCTCTTGACTTCGGCCCGCGCGTTGGCCGTCGCGATGGCCAGGCCCACGCGATTCATGATCACCACGTCGGTGAAGTCGTCGCCGATGTAAGCCACTTCGCGGGAGTCGATTTTCGCGTCGGCAAGAATCTCTTCGAGGATGGGGATTTTTTCGATGTGACCCTGATACACATACGACATCTTGACTTGGCGCGCCCGCTCCGCCGTCGCCGGCGAAAGGCGCCCGCTGATGACGCCGGTCTTGATGCCTTTCCAGTTCAGCCATTGGAGACCGATTCCGTCTTGCGAATCGAAGCCCTTGGTCTCGGCCATCTTGCCTTCGTGGTCGGGCACATTGTAGAGCCTGCCGTTGGTGAGGACGCCGTCCACGTCCATCAGCAGTAATTTGGTGCGGGCGGCGGCCTCCAGAACCTTGGCATCCATAGTTATACCGTGGTTATACCGTGTACGTGCTGGACGAAACGTGTCCGCCCTTGCCGGTCCAGTTAGTGTGGAAGAATTTGCCGCGTGGCTGGTCGATGCGCTCGTAAGTGTGCGCCCCGAAGTAGTCGCGCTGCGCCTGCAGCAGGTTGGCCGGCAGGCGCTCGCTGCGGAAGCCGTCGAAGAAGGAAAGCGCGGTGGTAAACGCCGGCACCGGCACGCCCGCCGACACCGCCTGCGCCACCACGCGGCGCCAGGAAGGCTGGCAGCGCTCGACCAGTTCGGTGAAGTACGGATCGAGCAGCAGGTTGCCCAGAGCCGGATTGCGATCGAAGGCGGCCTTGATCTTGCCCAGGAATACCGAACGGATTATGCAGCCCGCGCGCCACACCATGGCGATGCCGCCGTAGTTGAGATTCCAGTGGTATTCCTTGGCAGCCTCGCGCAGCAGCATGAAGCCCTGCGCGTAGGAGACCAGCTTCGAAGCCAGCAACCCCTGGCGAATATCCTCCACGAAGGCCTTGCGGTCGCCATCGAAATGGAACTTGGGACCGGAGAGAATCTTGGACGCCGCCGCGCGCTCCTCTTTCATGGCGCTGAGGCAGCGGGCATAGACCGCTTCGCCGATCAGGGTGACCGGCATGCCGAGGTCGAGCGAGCTGACGCTGGTCCACTTGCCGGTGCCTTTCTGGCCGGCAGTGTCGAGGATCTTGTCCACTACGTACTCGCCCTTTTCGTCCTTGTAGGCCAGGATGTCGCGGGTGATCTCGATAAGGTAGCTGTCCAGTTCGCCTTTGTTCCACTCGGTGAGGACGTGGTTCATCTCCTCGTTACTCATGCCGAGCCCTTCCTTGAGGAGCTGGTAGGCCTCGCAGATGAGCTGCATGTCGCCGTACTCGATGCCGTTGTGGACCATCTTGACGTAGTGGCCGGCGCCGTCTTCGCCCATCCAGTCGCAGCAGGGTTCGCCCGCGGGAGTGCGGGCGCAGATGGCCTGGAAGATGTCCTTCACCAGCGGCCAAGCGGCGGGGCTTCCGCCGGGCATCATGGACGGGCCGAAACGCGCGCCCTCTTCGCCGCCGGAAACGCCCGTGCCGACGTACATCAGGCCTTTGCTTTCGAGATATTTGGTGCGCCGGATGGTGTCCGGGAAGTGCGAATTGCCGCCATCGATGATGACGTCGCCGGCTTCCAGATGGGGCAGCACGAGCTCAATGAATTCGTCCACCGCCGCGCCGGCTTTGACCATCAGCATGACCTTGCGGGGCCGTTTCAGCAAGCCGGCCATCTCCGCGATGGAGTGGGCGCCGATGACGTTCTTGTGGCCCTTGGCGGCGTCGTGCAGAAAATCGTCGACCTTGGAAACGGTGCGATTGAAGGCCACCACGGTATACCCGTGGTCGCTCATATTGAGGATGAGGTTCTGGCCCATAACGGCCAGTCCGATTAAGGCAATGTCGGCGGTAGGTTCCATGATAATTCGGCTCGCAGGGGATTAGAGATCTCCGTTATAGCACGTGGCTGTTGAGGGCTCAAACGGCGCGGCAAGACCGCAAGCGATCGGCTGTCAGCTCTCAGCACTCGTCACGCGCCCGCGGCGCGATCCATGGAGCCACTGACTACTGCCCATGCCCACGATGAAGGCAGGCTATGGCGGGCTGCGGAGCAAACCGTCCGTGAAGCAGTCAGCGGAGAGCTTTTAGTTTCCCGGGTTGTCGGGATCGTGTGGTACCCTTTCGCCAAGAACTCCCGCGCATTCCTTCTACTTGATCTCGCCGTGCATAGCGGCCTTGGCGAACTGTCCGGAAGGATTGAGGGTATAGTTCCAGTCGCTGATGAGCGTGGGGCCCCATTCCGGGTCGAAACACCATACCGTCCAACTAATATTTTTGCTCTCCAAATACTTGATGATCGCCGGGCCGTAAGCGGCCAGCGTGGCGCTGTTGCCGAAGCCGCCGCGCCCTGCCGGGGCGGCAGCGGGAGTAGTGGGAATCGGGGTTCCAGGAGCCGCGAATCCGCCGAATTCCGTGGCGATCAGCGGGTACTTGGCGGCCGCGAAGCCGAAGTCCTCTTCCCACTTCGGCTCCCACGGCTGGGTCCGCTTGTTGGAGTAAGGGTGGACGGTGTAGCCAATGCCTTCCGCCGCGATAGGGTTGAGGCGCAGCGGCGTGAGATCGTACGCCCAGTCGAACCCGGCCACCATGGGAATCACCTGCTGCGTGTTGGCGCGGATCACGGCGATCTCATCTTCTACTATGGTCTTCCACTCGTCCCAGGAAACCCTGCCGAAAGCCGCCGGCTCGTTAAACAGCTCGAAGAAGGCTACGGTGTTGTTGTGGCCGTAGCGCCGGGACATCGCGCGCCAGAATCCGTAGGTCTCTTCCTTGGTGGTGTCGTACATGGGGTCCTGATAGACGCCCGTCGTCATGTTGCCGATGGAGTGCCAATCGATCATGACGTACATGCCCAAGTCGGTGGCCCACTCCACGGCTTGGTCCAGCAGTTTGATATACTCCACTCCGCCGCGCTCCCGCCATGCCACGGGGTGCACGGGAATGCGGAGCAGTGTAGTCCCCATCTCCTTGACTTTGACAAAGTGGTCCTTGTTCCAGTGCCCTTGCATCTCGAGCTTGTCCGGATCGGAGATTGCCAGCCCGCGGAACAGTACCGGTTTGCCGTCCGGATCGACGAACCGGTTGCCCTTCACCGAGATCAACGGCATTTTGGCAGCGTTCGGGTTGGGAGCGCCGCGGCCGGCCCCAGGGGCTTGGTCCCGCCACCAGTAGTGCGTACGCGCCGTCGCGGGCTGCGGGTTGGCCTGCGCAAACACCGTGACGCCGCACCAAAGCAACGCCAGGGTGGCTGCCCCGCAAGCTGAGAATTGTTTCATTGCACACCTCTTTCCGATTGGATAAGAAATGCCGGGGCCCTGACCGTCCGGCCAACGTCGAGTCGTGCACGTCTTTTGCGCCTTCGACTGTCAGCAGAATATTAGCATGCCGCATGCCGGGCTTACGCTTGGACTAAAGACCTTCAAACCCGATGTAGAAGGGTAGTGCGCCGGGTGCTAAGATCCAGGTATACGCTGAGGCTCACCTCAGTGGAAACACGTAGGCCGCGCCGCTCGATCCTGCGTCAAGCTCTCCGTGTTCCGCAGTATCTGGTGTTTCCTCATTCTCGTTGCTGTCAGTCCGGCGCTCCGGGCCGATCTTCACGCCAAGAGCGTGCTCGTCCTGCACTCCTATTACAAGGGGTACCGCTGGACCGACGACGAGGGCCGCGGAATCGATTCCGTCCTGCTCCCGGAGCTGGGCGCCAGCAACATTTATATCGAATACATGGACACCAAGCGCTTCTACGGGCCCGAGTCGCAGGTCCAATTCCCTGAGATTTACGCCCGCAAGTTCGCGTCCCACCACTTCGACGCCATCGTGGCCACCGATAATGACGCGTTCGACTTTCTGCGCGAATACCGGGACAAGCTCTTTCCCAACACGCCCGTGGTCTTCTGCGGGGTCAACTTCCAGCAAACCGACATCGCGGGACATCGCGGGTTTACAGGTGTCAGCGAAGAGGCCGACGTCAAGGACACCCTCGATCTCGCGTTCCGGCTGCACTCCGGCACACGCCACGTCTATGTAGTCAACGATACGACCGAAACGGGGCGGACCGTGCATGACGAACTGGTGCGGCTGATGCCTTCCTATGCCGCGCACGTGGACTTCACGTCTCTGGAAGACTACAGCATGCCGGAAATGCTGGCCATGTTGAGAAATCTCCCGCCCAACAGCTTGGTGTTCTACTCTTTCTTCTCGCGCGACAAAACGGGCCGTTTCTTCGAGTACGACCAGAGCGCCTCGGCCGTCGCCAAGGCCAGCAAGGCGCCCATCTACGGCGCGTGGGACTTCAATCTGGGTTATGGCATGGTGGGCGGTAAGCTGATCAGCGGGTTCTATCAGGGGGTGGCGGCCGGGGAGATCGTTCTGCGGGTGCTGCGCGGCGAGAATCCGGACAGCATTCCGGTGGTGCGGTTCGGCGCAGACCGCCCGAACCGCTACATGTTCGATTACCTGCAGTTGCAGCGCTTCGGCATCCCCCTGAGCGCGCTGCCGAAGGACAGCCTGATCGAGAACATGCCGGCATCGTTCTTCCGCCGGCACTCGATGGGAACGTTGGCCGGCGCGGCCCTGTTTCTGTTCCTCATCCTGATGAATTTCCTCCTGTGGCTCAATATCCGGCGGCGTAAGGCCGCCGAACGGCTGCTATGGGACCAGCAGGAACATCTGGAGGAACTTGTAGCCAGCCGGTCGGTGCAACTAGAAGACCTCAACAGCCGCCTGCGCCTGGACATTCTGAAGCGCGAAGCTACGCAAAACGCGCTGCGGGAATCGCAGCAACTGCTGAACCAAACCTTTGCCAGCCTGCGCGACTGCCTGCTCATCGTCGGCGCCGAATCGCGTATTATCGCCGATTGCAATCCGGCTACTACAAGGTTGTTCGGATACACCCGCGAGGAACTCGTGGGACAATCGGTGGGGCTGCTGCATGTGGACCAGGCGTCCTTCGAGAAATTCAGCCTGCTGGCGCTCCAGGCGATTCAGGAAAAAGGCTACCTGCGCATGCAGGCGTTTCAGATGAAACGGAAAGACGGCGAAGTCTTCGCCACCCAGCATATGGTGATGCCCCTGCACAACGAAGAGGGCGAACTGGTGAGCTGGGTGAGCGTGATTCGCGATGTCACCGAAGAAACGCGCGTCGAGGAGAAGCTGGAGCAGTACCGGCGCAAGCTGCGGAAGCTGGCAGCGGAGTTGACCGTGGTGGAAGCTCGGGAGCGCCGGCAGATTGCCGCGGAGTTGCATGAAAACCTGGGGCAACTGCTGGCCACGGCGAAGCTGAAGATCGCTCCCATGCGGACAATGGCGAATAATGCGCAGCTCGAGTCGGGGCTGACCGAAGTGCAGGGCTTGGTGGAGGAAGCGCTGCAGCAGACACGGTCGCTGACGTATCAAGTAAGCTCGCCGATTCTGTATCAGCTCGGCCTGGAGGTGGCGTTAAAATGGCTGGCGGAAAACATGGCGGGGCAGTATGGGTACCGGGTGGCTTTTACGCGGCTCGGCGAGTCGGGTTCGCTGCCGGAAGAGAGCTCGGGTTTCCTCTTTTCGGCGGTTCGCGAATTGCTGGTGAACGTGGCCAAACACGCCGCGGCCAGCGAAGTGGCGGTGCGGCTGCGGTGGCTCGACGACTGTGTGGAAGTCCTGGTGAAGGATAATGGCAAGGGCTTTCGAAGGACCGGGCTTTCCGATTTCTCCGATCTCAAGACGGGAGTTTCGGAGTCGGCGGACGGCTTCGGGTTATTTAATATTCAGGAACGGGTGTCGGACCTGGGCGGTTGGGTGTGGCTTCACACGGAACCCCAGAGGGGGACCGCGGTGAAGATCCACCTGCCGCTCGATCGCGCAGCGGAAGTTACGGCGCCCGAAGTGGGAACCGGCCGCGAAGCCGGGGAAAGTTAAGAAACGGAACGTGAGCATCAGAATCTTGTTGGCCGACGATCATCGGATCTTGCGAGAGGGGCTGCGCAGCCTTCTGGCACAGCAACCCGATGTCACGGTGGTCGGAGAAGCATCGAACGGCGACACGGCAATCGCGCTGGCGCGGGAATTGCGGCCGGACCTGATTATTATGGACGTGGTGATGCCGGGGACCGACGGCATTGTGGCCACGCGGCTGATTCGCGCCGAATGTCCCGCGACCAAAGTAATCGCGTTGTCCATGCATTCCGACCGGCGATTCGTAAGCGAGATGGTGCGGGCCGGCGCGCTGGGCTACCTGGTGAAAGACAGCGCCTTCGAAGAGCTGAATCAGGCGGTACGAACGGTGATGTCCAACCGGCCGTATCTGAGCGCCGTGATCACGGGAACGCTGGTGGAGGATTTCGTCCGCCAAACGAGCGCGATGGAGCGGCCGCCGGTGTCGCCGCTCCACATGCTGACCGGGCGCGAGCAGGAGGTTTTGCGATTGCTGGCGGATGGCAAGCGCGTCAAGGAGATTGCGCATCTGCTCAGCATCAGCGCTAAGACGGTGGAATCTCACCGCCAGAACATCATGGACAAGCTCGAGATCCACAGCACCATCGAGCTGACACGGTACGCGTTGCGCGAGGGATTGACGGCGATTTGAGAAGCCAGCGTCCAACCTTGCTCTTACCGTCCAGCTTAGCTGGTCCGAAGTTCCGCAAAACAAATGTTGAGTCCTTTGTCTTGTGTGGTTACATGCCTACTGTAGTCATGTACGATGCCCGTAGAATCAACAACTTGCAATTAGAATTCTGGAACTTCTGGCTAGCGGGAGTTTACTGCGAACGCACCTCAGATTTCGTAGGCCTTGTGGCAAGCAGCTAAAGACAAAGGAGTTAAGGCACTGAGTTACCCGCGTTTGCGTACTACCCTACTTACTACAAACCCGTGGCCTATTCAACCGGCAGTATCGATTGAGGATTACTCATCAAAGTGGTATCCTCGTAGTTCCTCCTCATGACCGTTGCCATGAAGCTCAACGATATCACCCACTTCGGAGCGCAGCGAGTGGTCGGAGCTGCCGCGTAGGTAATACATCGTCCCCGCCGCAAACCAATGAGACAAAGCCGGTTACCGTTCTGTCCCGCCCAGTCTCAGTAAACTCCCGCTAGTCTTCCTGCTGACTCAGCTTGGCGATGACCGTCAAGTCTTCGAGTGTCGTCGTGTCACCCTTCACCACGCCGCCGGCCGCAACCTCTTTCAACAGCCGGCGTATGATCTTGCCACTGCGCGTCTTGGGCATCGCGTCGCTGAACCGGATATCGTCGGGCTTGGCCAGGGAGCCGATCTTCTTGCGAACCCAGGCCCGCAATTCCTCCTTCAATTCCGGGCCATCACCGTAATTTCCATCGCACAGTTCCGGCGTCGCGATCGTCGCCGGGTCCCACACTCCCGCGAAGGCCAGGGGCTACTGGCCTTTCAGTTCATCCGCCACGCCTACCGCCGTCTCGGCGATGCCCGGGTGCGAACTTACCGCACCTTCGATTTCCCGACTGCCCAGCCGGTGCCCGCCCACATTAATGACACCGTCGGTGCAGCCCACGACGAAGTAGCAGCCATTTTCGTCGCGAATACCGCAATCGAAGGCTGTATGGCTGAGGCGGTCCGGAAAATGGTGAAAGACGTTCCCCGACCGCCCCGGAGGTTATAGCCGTGGCCGTACATGCCGCCGAAGCTGCCAGCTCTTACTCCTGACTCCCAAACTGCTTCAGGTCTTCCGGGCCTTCCTGCAAAGTGACCGGCTCTTTCCCCTGGACCAGCTCCCGGACCTTCTCAACAATATCCGGATTGGCCAAGGTGGTGATGTCCCCGGTGTTCATGTGGTTCGAAATGGCCGAAAGCACACGGCGCATGAGCTTGCCGGAGCGTGTCTTGGGCATATCCGGGACGATGTGGATCGCCTTCGGCCGGGCGATCTTGCCGATGATGGTTTCAATGGCTTTCGAGACCTTGTCGACGATCTCCTGTGTGGGTTTCAGTCCAGGCCTCAGGCAGATATAGACCACCGGCACGCGACCCTTGACCTCGTCCACCGCGGGCACCACCGCAGCTTCAGCAATTTCCGGAACAGTCAGGCATGCGGATTCGATCTCTTTCGTCCCCAGCCGGTGACCGGCGACGTTGATCACATCGTCGACTCGGCCCAGAATGCGGAAATACCCGTCCGCGGCCAGCATCGCCCCATCAGCGGCAAAATAAGGCCAGTCGCGCCAATTCTTGCTGTTGCGGTCCTTGCAATACTTGTCGTAGTACACATCCACGAAGCGCTTATGATCGTTCCAGATGGTCTGCATGATACCCGGCCAGGGATTGCGAATGCAGATATTGCCCGCCTTCCCCGATCCGGCAAAGACCTCCTGGCGCATCTCGTCGTAGATCGCCGGATAAATTCCGGGCACGCCAGGGCCGGCGCTCCCGGGCTTCATAGGATCCAGCGCGGGCTTGGTGCTGCACAGGAATCCTCCGTTTTCCGTTTGCCACCAGGTATCCACAATCACTGCCTCGCGCTTGCCGACGGTGTTGTAATACCACCTCCAGACCTCGGGCTCGATCGGTTCTCCGACAGTGGTCATGTGCTTGAAGTGAAAGTCGTATTTCTTCGGTTCATCGGGTCCGGATTTACGGAGCATGCGAATCGCCGTGGGCGATGTGTGGAAAATGTTGACGGCCAGACGCTCGGCAATCCTCCAAGGCCGTCCCGCATCGGGGTAAGTGGGGACACCTTCATAGAGGACACTGGTGGCGGCCAGGGCCAAGGGCCCGTAAACAATGTAGGAGTGACCTGTGATCCAACCGATGTCGGCCATGCACCAGTACACGTCCTCGGGATGGATGTCCTGAATGTACTTGGACGTGCCCGTCACGTAAGCCAGGTATCCGCCGGTACGGTGCTGGCACCCCTTGGGTTTCCCGGTGCTGCCGCTGGTGTACATGAGAAACAGCGGAGCTTCCGCATCCATGGACACGGGAGCCACTCTTTTCCCGCTGAACTTCCGCAGTTCGTCATCAACGAAGCAGTCGCGGCCCTCCACCATGGGCGACGCGGAGGCATACTGGCCCGGGTGCCGTCTCCAGACCAGGACCTTGTCCACGATATGACCTTCCTGGGCGGCGGTGGCAACGGCGATATCCGCGCCAGCCTTGTGGTCCACCATCTTACCGTTGCGATAATAGCCGTCGAAGGTAATCAGGACCCGGCTGCCGGAATCGGCAATTCGCGTTCCACAGGCCTCTCCGCTGAAGCCGCCGAATACCACCGAGTGGATGACCCCCAGCCGGGCGCACGCCAGCATGGTGATCGGCAGCTCGGCCAGCATGGGCATGTGAATGGTGACGCGATCCCCCGCTTTCAGCCCCGCAAAATCGCGAAGAAGCGCCGCCATCTCATTCACCCTGACGTACAGCTCCTGATACGTAATCGTTACAGTTGCTTCGTCTTCCGGCTCCGGCACACAGATCAGGGCGGCCTTGTTCTTGTACTTGGCGAGATGCCGGTCGACACAGTTATAACAGACGTTGAGCTTCCCGCCGACAAACCACTTCCAGAAGGGAGGGTCACTGGTGTCGAGCGTGGTGTGCCAGTGCTTGTCCCACGTCAGCATCTCCGCGTATTCCTGGAAACAATCCGGGAAATTCTCCTCACTGAATCGTTTGTTTACATCAGGATCGGCTAGATTCGCCTGGCTGATGAATTTAGCGGGAGGATGGTACAATTCCTCCTCCCCCCAGTGGACTGCGATCTGGGCTTCGGTGGTATCACTCACCACGTTACGATGTTCACGAATGTCCGCCATGTCAATTTACCCCTTCCATGTCCCTGAAATTATCTTGCCCACGGCGATCCTCGGTGGCAGCAGGAGCGCCCATATGGGCTCTTAACAAGCTACTTTATCCAAGCAAAACAAAAGTAATCGCGATAATCAAGCCAAGTACCAAGGGCCTCCGGCGCGGGCTATCGGTCACCCCCGGGGGATCTGCTCCGCTCTCTCTCCGATGGTCAATAAGATACCACCCGAACGGCCGGGGGAGTCAAACGCCACCGGCCGCTTGGTCTGCAGTTCGCAGACCAAGGCGATGGCCGCCGGCACGGCCACACTCCGGGGAAGCCGCCTGGTAATTGATGCACGGCCCGATAATCCCGGCCACGTCTTAGGCGGTAACGGCATCCTTCAGTTGACCACCTGGCAACCCGAACAGGCGGCGCCGTTCCCGGAAAACCGCTTCCCGTAGGACCAGTAAACTACAACATCCTAACGCAGAGCGGCGCCGCCAGCCTCTCGGGGTTGCCTAGGAAAGCGGCAGAACCTTTCTGCCGTGAACCGTATTCACCAGCGTGGCCATGGCGATATACCAGGCGATCAGCCCCACGGCAAAAATCTCCCAGCCCGCCACGGGCGCGGTCACCATTCCCAGGGTCACGCCGTCAAGCAGCAGAAACGCCAGCAACAACCCCCAGAACAGGAGCGTCAGCATCTTGCCGACCTTCACAACCGCGACGCAAAAGGCCAGTGTGAACAGCGTCCACACAAAGAAGAAACCGAATTCCTCATGTGCACCCGCCTTGAGGCCCGTGTTCGGCTGCACGTACAGCAGCACGAATAGCGACCACCAGAAGGCGCCATAGGACATGAAGGCGGACCCGCCGAAGATGCTTCCTTTTCGAAGGTCCACGATCCCCGCAATGAACTGCGCCGTGCCCCCGAAGGCGATTGCCAAGGCCAGGGTCGGACCGGCACCCCAGTATCCTACGTTATGCAGCCCCGTCGCCATTGTCGTCAGGCCGAAACCCATCAGCCCAACGACCGCCGGATTGGCCCACCACTCTTTGTAGATACCTGCGTCTGTGACTTCAGCCATCTCTTTATCCTTTGCCGTTGTGGCGGCTGCGCGCCGTTCTTCCGCGTTGCTCCATCGGACACGCGTAATACGTTTCGGTTTTGGCCTGCCGTCTCAAACCTGCAGGCCGCTATTTGCTCATTGCAGCTTGCTTTCGGGCGCCATCACCGCCCGCGCAATCTGTTCGATCCCTGCCGGATCGTCCAGACTGGTAAGGTCGCCCGGATCGTGACCCTCGGCGATCGCCTTGATCGACCGCCGCAACACTTTGCCCGACCGCGTCTTGGGAAGTTGCGCGACGAAATGTACCGCGCACGGCCGCCCGATGGCCCCCAGGATATCGTTGACCGTCGCCATTACCGCGGCTTCCAGCCTCTCACGCAGCTCCGGCGTCGAGATCGTCGCCGGATCCTTCACCACCGCAAAAGCTAGCGGTAACTGCCCCTTCAATTCGTCCGCGACTCCCACCACCGCCACTTCCGCGATGGCCGGGTGAGCACTCACGGCTTCCTCGATTTCGCGCGTCCCCAAGCGGTGCCCGGCCACGTTGATCACGTCGTCGGTTCTTCCGAGGATGAAATAGTACCCGTCCTCGTCACGGATGCCCCAATCGAAGGTGGTGTAGATCAAACGGCCGGAGAAGCTGGTGAAGTACGTCTCGCGGAACCGCTCATCCTGCCCCCACACCGTTGACATGCATCCTGGCGGCAACGGAGGAACGACGCATACCACCCCCTTCTGGTTCGGCCCCAATTCCTCTCCCGACCCCACCTGAAGCAACCGGACATCGTACCCATAGGCCGGGAACGACGGGCTGCCGAACTTGGCCGGCGATTTCTCCACTCCCGGCAGACCCGTGATCAACGCCCAACCCGTTTCGGTCTGCCAGAAGTGGTCGTAGACCGGTTTGTTCAGCCCCTCGGCAATCCATTTGGCGGTCGGCTCATCCAGCGGCTCGCCCGCCAGGAACAGGTAGCGCAAACTGGAGAGATCGTACTTGCGCAACCATGCCGGGTCCTGCTTTTTCAACACCCGGATGGCAGTCGGCGCCGAGAACATCACCGACACCTTGTAGTCCTGGACGATCTTCCACCAGATTCCCGGATCCGGCCGGATCGGCACGCCTTCGTACACCACCGTCGCCATGCCGTAAATCAGCGGCCCGTAAGTGATGTAGGAGTGTCCCACCACCCAGCCGATGTCGGACGTGGCGAAGTAGGTTTCCCCCGGCTGCGCATCGTAGATGTACTTCATCGACGCCGCCAGCGCCACCGCATACCCGCCCGTGTCCCGCTGCACGCCCTTCGGCTTCCCCGTGGTTCCGGAGGTGTAGAGAATGTAGGACGGGTGGCTGGATTCCACGAACTCGCACGGCACCTGCGCGTCCATGTGCCGGGCGCGCAGCGTCTCGTAATCCAGGTCGCGTCCCTCCACCCGGCAGAGGGTTGGGTCCAACCCTCGATTCACCACGATCACCTTCTCCGGCGGCGCCGCGCTCAGCCGCAGCGCGTCATCCACCATCGCTTTGTATGCCGTTACCTTGCCCGCGCGCATGCCGGCGTCGGCGATGATCATGAGCTTCGGCCGCGCATCGTCGATGCGCGTGGCCAGGGAATGCGCCGCGAAGCCTCCGAACACCACCGAATGAATCGCGCCCAACCGCACCGCGGCCAGCATGGCGAAAATCGCTTCCGGGATCATGGGCATGTAAATCAGGATCCGGTCGCCCTTGGCCAGGCCCAGGCTCCGGAATACCGCTGCCATCCGCTGCACTTCCACGTGCAACTCGCGGAACGTGTACACTCTCTCGCGGTTGACTTCCGTCGAGACGTAAATCAGCGCCGGCTGCTCCGCCCGCGCCGGCAAATGCCGGTCGATCGCGTTATAACAGAGGTTCGTTTCCCCACCCACGAACCATTTGGCAAACGGCGGGTTGGAGTAATCGAGCACCCGGTCGAACGGCCGGTGCCAGTCGATCATCGCGGCCAGCTCGCCCCAGAACGCTTCCGGTTCCTCGATGGAACGCCGGTGAAACTCTTTGTAGCTCATCATCCACTCCAGGAATTCCGGATGTCCTAGCGCGCTTTCTGCAGAACTGCGTTGACCGTGAGTTCTGATCCGGACGATACCGCCAAATCCCGCTTCCACTGCGCAAAACCCGGCGTAGAGACTATCACAGTATGAGTGCCGGGGGGAAGCGCCAGGACGGAAGGCGTGCTGCCGGCGAATCGTCCGTCTATAGTGACTTCGGCTCCGGAGGGAGTCGAGGTGACACTGCATTTCACGGTCTGCTGCAGTAGGCCGGTTGGGGCTGGCGCAGCCGAAGCCTGCCCGGCGTTTTCAGCGGGGACCAGGGCGGGCCGGGATGCCACTGGAGCCGCGGCCGCCAAAGCGTTGGCCTTTGGGTCCGGCGCCACCAAACTGTAGAACTGTCTTCGCGGCTTGCCCTTGTCATCCTGGTAGTACACGGTGATGCCGTGCTTCTCGATTCTGGCGTCGAAACTTTCTCCCGGTGGCAGGAGGGCGCATCTGGACCATCTTGAGTCGACGGCGCAAGCCACGCGGAACGGCGTTCCATCTTCTTCCTGCACGAGCAAGGTATTAGTCACTTGCGCGGTCTGACTGGAATGGCAATACGCATCGAAATTGAGGCCGTCGCAATTCTTGGGAACACCGCTGCCGTCGAGGACAACCGAGTGACTTTCGGAGTTCAGGACCTTGAGTCGCGTCAAGTTGAGCTTCGCAGCGGCTCCGGCGCACATGGCCGTAAACAAAAGGCTGGCCAGCAGGACCGCCATTTTACGCTTGTTCATGGAAACAATCCCTCCAAACATGGGGCGGATAGGCCCGAGTCGGGCCCATCCCCCCTTTTTCCGGGTATCTGGTGTGATGAATCGGCAACCAGCCATTCCGATACTCCGGGTCGGTCTAGAACGTGAAAACCGGCCCGAATTCGGTGCGATGGTCCTGCCAAAGGTTGGACGGCACCCCCGCGATCGTGTAGTTGACCCCCGGTTCCAGGCGGGTGCCGTAGACCGATTGCTCGAAGGCGAACTGGCAATAGGGGTTGAGTTTGTAGTACAGAGTCACGGCGAACATCTTGCCCATCAAAAGCGGCAATGGAGATAAGGTATTGGCGGCTGCGCTGGCGCCGGGGTTGATCAGGTCGCGGTGAACCACCTGGTCCTTACCGACATCGAAGTAGAGCGCCCAGCCCGAATTGTGGCCTGTCGGCTTGGCATTGAACCACCGTGAAAGCGGCAGTCCGACGTTAATGAATCCGCCAAACGAACGGATTGGCCGTTGTGGCGCAACCACAACCTGTCCCGCGGAGTTGGTTGCCAATGCGGCGCCGCCCGCGGCAGCCAGAGGGCCGCCGTCCACGGTGGTGAACATCACCGGGTTGGATAGCCCGGTCGTGTCGGTGAAATACGAATCGACTTGACCGCCGAAGAAAAAGCGCAGATCGCCGCCGCGGTAGAGGCTGGTCGACAGGGTGAACCAGCGGGTGGGCAACGCCATGGCGATCTGGTTGCCGTACATGCTGCTGGACGTAGTGAAGCCGTTGGGGAAGGCGGCCAGGTACTTATTCACGACATCGATGGGGACACACCCGGTTTGTCCCGCGGCGGTGCATTCATTGACCGCGCTATTCGAATTCGTGACGATGGACCGGCGGCGGCCGGTAAACCCGCTCCACAGAATCTGCGCCGGGGCGACCCCCTTTGCCTGGTCGAGCTGGAACTGAAAGGCCACGCGGGCTTCCAACTCCGGACGGCCGGAGTCGGCGCCCTCGCGCTCGGCCTGAGCGATTTGACCCTCCAGCCCCAGAGACCCCAGCTTCTCGATTTCGCCCGAGCTTGGCATCATGATCGCAACCGTGGGAGAGAACTTGAAGTTGCGCCAGGAGCTCAGTTTCTGCACCATCCCGAACTGGAACTGTGGAGAGCGCTCCCAGACGTCTCCGTAGTAGGCGCCCAGGAAGGTAGTCTCCAGAAGATTGGGCAGGACGCTCGATCCGAAAAGCGTCCAGTCCTGTCCACCTTCGAAATAGAGGTCTGTCTTGCCGCTGGCGCTGTAATCCATACGCATCCAAGCCAGGCGGAGCTGGTACGAGCTGCTGCGAATGGAAGAAACGTCGCGGTTATCGACCTCGCTGAAATTGCCTTCGAAGTCGCCCTCGACGCGTCCCGTCAGGACGATTTTGCTCGAAACGTCGGGCCATTCGAAATTCGCCCCGATACGCGTGGCGCGCGCCTTTAAGTGGAACTCCGGATCTTTGGTCGGGCCGGTGTTAGTAATGGCGGTGGAACCCAGGAACAGACCCACAAATGGAAAGTCGTCGCCATTGGGCGAACTGGAATCATGAACCGCGGTGGCCTTGATGAAGCCGTAAGGGGTCATCTTCACAGGACCCATTTTGAAGGCGGCATTCAAGCCGTCCTTCATGGGCGGATCGACGGGGAGCACGCGCAACGGGGCAATGGCAGGGACCACTGAGGCAGCCGCGGGTGGCGCGGGCGCGGGCGTTGTGGGCATCGCGGGCATCGCGCCCGGTCTTGTCGCCTGATCCGCCGGTGCCGCCGGAAGCGCGGCCGGTTTGGCTGCTTCGGCTACCGGGGGTGCTACGACAGCCATAGCGGACGGCGCTGCGGGCGCTGGCGTTGGGGGCGCGGAGCGCGCTACCGTGGAGGGACTGAGATCGCTCGCGTTCAGCACGCCTTTGCGGGTCAGCGCATCAACCAAAGTCTGGAGCATGCTTCCTGCCGGTGCGGACTCGATAGATTTGGCTTCCAGGGGCGTGAGAACCCCCTTCATCACCAGAACGCCCAGCAACGCAGTTACGTTTCCGCCCGGGGTTGCCAGCGCGGGGTTGGGGTTGGGGTTCGCGGACGCGGCAACCGCATCAGCCGCATTCGCTGTGTTAGCCGAGATTGCAAGACTCGCTGGTACCTGGGCCTTTGCAGGCGCGGCGACAAGCGCGAGCAAGGGGAGACCAACGAGTGCGCTAAACAGCGTCCGTTGGAATCGACAAAAGAACATTCGTATCACTCCACGGGGTCTGCCGGCATTCTCCGGCAGAAGATACGGACTGGCCCTTCCCACTGAGGACATGAGCCGCGCCAATTCGCTCAAAATCGCATCTTTTTTGGGTCATGAATTGAGACTTTTCAGATCCTAATAGATGAATTTTGCCACATAGGTGATTTATGCCACACATGTTACAAACGAGTAAATCAGGTAAAGCACTGAGATTTCCTTGGGTGCCATCCCGACCTACGCGTCCGCCGCAGCTCATCTGGCCCAGTGGGGGCAAACCCCCTGGCCTGCGCGGGTCCCCCTGGACCCGCCCTGGAGATTGGCCATCTGCCCCCTGAATGGCGGGCTGAAGCGGTAGAAGCCCGCACGACCACAGGATCGAGGCGTCTTGGGTGGGGCGGGCTTTATTCAGCCCGCCGACCGCGGTTCCCTGAACCCGCTGTATCGGTCGAAGAATCAGTCCTCTGATCTGAGGAACGTTGTGGCCCGGCCGTCAGACGCTGGCGCCGATGAGCGACCGGTACGGCCTTCCCACTTCCTGAGCGTCCACTACGGCCATCGCCGCCACTTGGACGATGTCGTTCACCTCCGAACCGCGCTGCAGCACGTGGACGGGCTTCGAGAGGCCGGCCAGCAGGGGGCCGATGAGTTCCGCGCCGCCGATGCGATGGAGTAGCTTGTAAGCGATGTTGCCGGATTCCAGGTTGGGGAAAACCAGCACATTGGCGCTGCCTTTGAGCGTGCTGAAGGGGTACGTTTCTTCCAGAATCTGCGGCGTCACCGCGGTATCGGCCTGCATTTCGCCATCGATCATCAGGAGCGGCGCGCGCCGGCGGACCAGTTCCACCGCCTTGCGAATCTTGACGGTCAGCGGATGGTTGGTGCTGCCGAAATTGGAGAAGGAAAGCATGGCCACGCGCGGCTCTTTGCCGAAGCGGCGGGCCTTTTCCGCAGCCATGATGGCGATTTCCGCCAGGTCTTCCACGCTGGGGTCGATGTTCACGGTGGCGTCGGCCAGAAAGAAAATGTCGCTCTTGGGAGTGATCAGCACGTAGACTCCGGCCACGCGGCGCAGCTCGGGGCGAACATCGATGACTTGCAGCGCCGGCCGAATGGTGTCGGGATAGTGGGTAGTGAGCCCGCCGATGAGCGCGTCGGCGTCGCCCAGACGCACCATCAGGCTGCCGAAGGTGACGGGATTGAGGACGGTTTGCGCCGCTTCGGTGCGAGTCACGCCCTTGCGTTGGCGCAAACTGTAAAACTCTTCCGTAAATACCGCCTGGCGCGGAGACTTTTGGGGGTTGACGATCTGGATACCGTTCAAATGCAGATGCAGCTCGTCGGCCTTGGCGTGAATGCGCTCCGCGTCTCCCAAAAGAATCGGAACGGCGATATGTTCGTCGACCAGAATTTGCGCGGCGCGCAAGATCTTGCCCTCTTCGCCTTCGGTAAAGACGATGCGTTTGGGAGCGCTTTGGGCTTTGTGGATCATGGAGCGCATCACGCCGTGGGCCGTGCCCAGACGGCGCTCGAGGTCCTCGCGGTACTGCTGAATGTCGACGGGCATCTGGGCCACGCCGCTGTCCATGGCGGCTTGCGCCACGGCGGAAGCTTCCCAGATGAGCACGCGCGGGTCGAAGGGTTTGGGGATGATGTACTCGCGTCCGAATTCGATGCGGTCGACGGAGTAGGCGCGCAGCACGGAATCGGGGACGTCTTCCTTGGCGAGGGATGCCAGCGCGCGGGTGGCCGCCAGTTTCATCTCATCGTTGATGGTAGTGGCGCGCACGTCCAGGGCGCCGCGGAAGATGAACGGAAAGCCGAGGACGTTGTTCACCTGGTTGGGGAAATCGGAGCGTCCGGTGGCTACGATGGCGTCGGGACGGGCGGCCCGGGCGGCGTTGTAGTCGATTTCGGGGTCGGGATTCGCCATCGCGAAGATGATGGGGTTGGGCGCCATCTGCTTCACCATATCGGGAGTGACCACGCCGGCGCTCGACAGTCCGAAGAAGACGTCGGCGCCTACCAGCGCCTCGGCCAGCGTGCGGGCCGCGGTGGTGGAGGCGTAGCGCGCCTTGTAGGCGTTCATGTGTTCGGTGCGGCCTTCGAAAATGACCCCCTTGGTGTCGCACATCACGATATTCTCGCGGCGCACGCCCAGATTGATATAGTGCGCCGCGCAGGAAATGGCGGCTGCGCCGGCGCCGTTGAAGACGATCCGGATTTCGCCGATGTTCTTGCCGGTCAATTCCAAAGCATTGAGCAGTCCGGCGCCGGAGATGATCGCGGTGCCGTGCTGGTCGTCGTGGAAGACCGGAATCTTCATGGTCTTGCGCAGCTCTTCTTCGATGTAGAAGCACTCGGGCGCCTTGATATCTTCCAAGTTGATACCGCCGAACGTGGGCTCCAGCATGCGGCACGCGGCAATGATCTGGTCCGGATCCGAGGTGTTCAATTCAATGTCGAACACGTCAATGTCCGCGAAGCGCTTAAACAGCACGCCCTTGCCTTCCATCACCGGCTTCCCAGCCAGGGCGCCGATGTTGCCCAAGCCGAGGACCGCGGAGCCGTTGGTAACGACGCCGACCAGATTCCCTTTGGCGGTGTACTTGTAGGCGAGGCCGGGGTCGCGCTCGATTTCCAGGCACGGAACGGCCACGCCGGGGGTGTATGCAAGACTCAGATCTCGCTGCGTGCGGCAGGGCTTGGTCGGGGTAACCGAAACCTTGCCCGCCGGAGATGCGGAATGGTATTCCAGGGCATCTTCTGGACGGATCTTCATAGAATTTCCTTTCCAGGCTAATTATATCCGCAGATCTTTAATTAGCCTACACCCTGTGGAATATTTTGTCGGTGAGACAACCGGGTCGCCAGCGTTTTACCTGATTTTTCTTTATCGGCGGATCGTGGTATGAGACGACTATCAGGATACTGACATCTGAAATCGCGGAGTGACCCAAACTTGGATACACTCATCGAAGCTGCTCTGCTTCGCTGTCGCGAGAGAGGTCCAAGTCATGCAACCGTCGCGAGCTTCCACCAAGAAGAAGTTTTATCGCACCCTGTATTTTCGAGTCATAGTCGGTATTCTGCTGGGAGTGGCGCTGGGAGTGGTCTCTCCCGCCAGGGCGGGACAGATGGAACCCTTGGGTGTGGGTTTCATCAAATTGATCCGCATGATGATCGGTCCGATCATCTTCTTTACGGTGGTGGTGGGAATCGCCAGCATCGGCGATATGCGGAAGCTGGGACGCGTGGGCGTGAAGGCCCTGCTGTACTTTGAGGTGGTCACCTCCATCGCGCTGCTGATCGGGCTCTTCGTGGTAAATGTCATCCAGCCGGGCGCGGGCATGAATGTGGATGCCAGCAAACTGGACACTAAGGCCATCCAAGGCTACGCCGCGCAGGGGCACGGTCTGCACACGGTCGATTTCCTGATGAACATCATCCCCACAACGTTCGTCGGGGCCTTCGCGAATGGCGATATTCTGCAGGTCCTGCTGCTGGCGATTCTGGTGGGGCTGGCGCTGGCCGCGCTCGGCCAGGGTAAGCCGCTGGTGGCGGGGTGCGACAAAGTAGCGCACCTGTTGTTCGGCGTGATCGGTCTCATTATGCAGGCGGCGCCCATCGGCGCGTTCGGCGCCATGGCATACACGGTGGGCCACTTCGGGCTCACGGCCCTGATTCCCCTGGCCAAACTTATGGCATGCGTGTACACCACCAGCATCCTGTTTGTATTCGTGGTGCTGGGTGCGATTGCCTTCTTCCACGGTTTCAGCGTCTGGAAATTCATCAAATACATCAAGGAAGAGCTGCTCATCGTGCTGGGCACTTCGTCTTCGGAATCGGTGCTGCCGCGCATCATGGTGAAGATGGAAGCGCTGGGATGCTCCAAGCCGGTGGTCGGGCTGGTGATTCCTTCGGGTTATTCCTTCAACCTCGACGGCACGTCGATCTATCTGACGATTGCCGCGATTTTCGTAGCGCAGGCTACCAACACGCATCTGACGTTGGGGCAGGAAGCTTTCCTGCTGCTGATCCTTATGTTGAGCTCGAAGGGCGCGGCGGCGGTAACCGGCGGCGGATTCATCACCCTGGCGGCGACCTTGCAGGCCGTGCCGACGGTCCCCATGGCGGGCCTCACGTTGTTGCTGGGTGTGGATCGATTCATGTCCGAAATGCGCGCCCTGACGAACCTGGTGGGCAACGGGGTGGCGACGATCGTGGTTGCCAAATGGGAACGGGAGCTCGATGAGTCCAGGATGACGCGCGTACTCGACGGCGGCGGTATGGACGATGAGCGCCTCATGGCAGCCGCGGCAGCGATAGAGCCCGTGCCTTTCATAAACAGCTAGTTATTTTACCTTATTGACGCTAGTGTTTAACCTGTGGAATTATTCACTAGAAACAGGTATTAAGGTGCTACGCTATGTTTTAGAGTCAACCCGGTGTGGATGACTGTTCCTGTGGGGGCGCTGGGCGACGATTCTCCGAAAGCGGATCACTGGAGCGCGCGCACACTCGATATTTCCACGCCATTTGAGAGAATCGATGAAAGTGTTCTGCGAGCCGCGCGCGATTCTGAGTGAAATCCCCGGGGTGATCTTCAAAGAGATGACGCCGCCGGACGCCTGCCGCGGAAGCGGCGGATTCTACGGTATGACGCACTCCGAGGCCTCCGCGAGCATCGCGAAGCGCAAAGCCACCGACGCGGCGGCCACCGGGGCCAGCACCATCGCCACCGGCTGCCCGGCGCGCATGATGCAACTTCTCGATAGTACTCGCCGCTTCGGCAGCAACAGAGAGTCCGGCACTATATTTGGCTGGTGGCCGACGCACACCGCGCGGAAAAATCCCAGGATGGCAACAGTGGCGATGAGCATTGAGATTTGCTGGCGGGCTGAAGAAGCCAGCCGGAAAGGACCCCATGTCCACACTTTTTGACACTTTCAAATCCCGCGCCGAGGCGGTCAGCGCCGAGGTGCATCGAGTAACCACCAGGAGCGGCGCGATCGAGTTCATCACCAACTTTCTGCAAGCCGAACAGGGGCGCGCCGTATGGGTGGCCGGGCCGCTGCTCGATGGGGTGGACCGCGAGAGCCTTGCCGCACAAATTCCAGGCCTGACGTTCGACGTCACCCTCGATGCCGCGGAAGCGTCCAAGGTGGGAATCAGTCAGATCGAGTGTGCCATCGCCGATACGGGCACGCTGGTTACCGACGCGGCGCCGGTGGAACGGCGGCTCGCCTCCGCGCTTCCGGCGATCCACCTGGCAGTCGTTTCCACCAGCGCCATTCAGCCCGATATGGCGGCGGCGCTGGCGCGTATCCATCCCAGCCGGAGCGGCTATATTTCCATGATCACCGGGCCCAGCCGCACAGCCGACATCGAACGCGTGCTGACTATCGGGGTGCATGGGCCATCGCGGCTGGTGATCGTCTTCGTCGACGAATTGGGGAGGAATTCATGAGCACGGCATTCAAGGAATCGATTCACGCCGCGGTGAACAACGCCAACCTCACGGGCGCGCTCGGCAGGTTCTCGGAAGCCTATCGCATCAGCCGGGCCAAAGCTTACGAGGGCGTCGATTTCGAAGAGGTCCGCGGACGCATCACCGAGGCAAAGAGCTACGCGGCGGCGCATTTCAACGAACTGGCCGACATTTTCACCAAGAATGCCGAAGCCCGCGGCGCCAAAGTCTTTCGCGCCTGCGATCCGCAATCCGTCAACCGGTACATCCAATACCTGGCCCGCGAAAACGGAGTCAAAAGCGTGGTCAAGTCGAAATCCATGGCCTCCGAGGAGATCCATCTCAATAAGCACCTGGAAGAGGCCGGCCTGACGGTCAGCGAGACGGACCTGGGCGAGTGGATCGTGCAACTCGCGGGCGAGCGGCCCTCGCACATGGTGATGCCGGCCATCCATATGACCAAGGAGCAAGTGGCCGAGGTTTTCAGCAAAGAGGTTAATGAGCGCCTGGCGGCGGACATTCCGGCATTGGTCAAGCGGGCGCGCAAGGAGCTGCGCGTCAAGTTCCTGAACGCCGAAATGGGCATCTCGGGCGCCAATATCGCGGTGGCGGAGACCGGCAGCATTGTCATCGTCACCAACGAAGGTAATGCCCGCCTGGTTACCACCCTCCCGAAAACCCACGTCGCCATCGTGGGTATCGAAAAGCTGGTGGCCCATTTCGACGACATCCTGCCGATTCTCACGGCGCTGCCGCGGAGCGCCACGGGGCAACTACTTACCAGTTACGTTTCCGTCATCACCGGACCCTCGCCCAATCCCGATGGCAGCCTGAAGAACCTGCACATCGTGCTGATGGACAATCACCGCACGGATATGTCCCACGATCCGGCGTTCAAAGAGGCCCTGCAGTGCATTCGGTGTGCGAGTTGCCTGAATGTCTGCCCGGTCTTCCGGCTTGTGGGCGGGCACGTTTTCGGCAAGACCTATACCGGCGGCATCGGGACCATTCTCACCGCGTGGTTCGACGAATTGAAGAAGTCCGAGGAGATCCAGGGACTGTGCATCCAGTGCGGCAACTGCATCGACGTCTGCCCCGGCAAAGTGCCGATTCCCGACATGATTCTGGAACTGCGCCGCAGGATTGCCAAGGAGCAAGGGCCATCGCTCAAGGAAAAGGCCGCGTTCGCCATCGTCAACAACCGCCGTCTGTTCCACACCATGCTGCGAGCCGCGTCGACGGTGCAGAGGCCCTTCGCAAGAGACGGCTTCATCCGCCACCTGCCGATGTTCCTCTCAGACCTGTGCGAGTTCCGGAGCCTTCCCGCGGTGACCGAAGTGCCGTTCCGCGACAAGTTCGCGAAGATCGATCAGCCCAAGTCGGAGAATAAAGCGGCATTCTACGTCGGCTGCCTGATCGATTTCGCCTATCCCGAAACCGGCGAGGCAGTAGTCAAGCTGCTCAACAAAGCCGGCTTAGAAGTGGTGTTTCCCGAAGGGCAAACCTGCTGCGGAGCCCCAGCCCGGTTTAGCGGCGCTTATGAAGTGGCCGCCGGCAACGCCACGGCCAACATCGACGCACTTCTGCAGGATGACGTTGCCTGCGTGGTGTCGGCGTGCCCTACGTGCACCGTCGCGCTCAAGCACGATTTCGCCAAGACCTTCGTAAGCGTCGGCATGGCGGAGAAGGTTGCCCGCGCGCAGCAGCTTGCAGCGAAGGTGGTGGACTTCTCCACGCTGGTAAAGAAGCTGGTAGACGAAGGCCGCCTCACGCCCATTGAAGGCGGCCACCTAGCCAAGATCACGTATCACGATTCCTGCCATCTCAAAAAGACGCTGCGGGCCGACCGCGCACCGCGCGAACTCCTCGGCAAGGCGGGCTACGAGCTTGCCGAGATGTTTGAGTCCGACATATGCTGCGGCATGGGCGGCTCGTATTCGCTCAAGCTGCCGGAGATCTCGGCACCCATTTTGCAGCGCAAACTCGCCAACATCAAGATTACGGGTGCTACCATCGTGGCGCTGGATTGCCCGGGGTGCGCCATGCAGATTCGCGGCGGATTCGATAAAGAAGGCTTACCGATCGAAGTAAAACATACCGCCGAGCTGATCGCCGATCGGTTCCACCCACAGGAGGCAGAGGAGCGATGAACACCTTCCCGATTCTCCTCGGCGCCCTCTGCGTGTTCGCCGTCGCCTACCGCTACTACAGCGCGTTCCTCGCGGCCAAGGCACTGGCGCTCGACGACCGCCGCACTACCCCGGCACACGCCTTCAAAGACGGCCACAACTACGTAGCATCGCCTAAGTGGGTGCTCTTCGGCCACCATTTCGCCGCCATCGCCGGGGCGGGTCCGCTGGTAGGTCCCACGTTGGCCGCGCAGTTCGGATTCGTTCCCGGTTTCCTGTGGCTGCTGGTGGGCGCGGTGCTGGCGGGCTGCGTCCAGGACTTGACGGTGCTGGTGGCATCCGTCCGCCATCGCGGCCGTTCGCTGGCGGAGATCGCCCGCACGGAAATCAGTCCGTTCGCGGGCCTAGTATCGATGATCGCGGTGCTGTTCATCCTTCTGGTGACGCTGGCCGGCTTGGGAATCGTGGTGGTGAATGCGCTGGCCAACAGCCCGTGGGGCGTGTTCACCATCGGCTCCACGGTCCCCATCGCCCTGATCATGGGACTCTGGATGTTCAAGAGCCACGGCGAAAAAATCACCGTCACCGGTCCGAGCATTTTCGGCGTGGTGCTGCTGATCTCGGCGGTGGTGGGCGGCCACTGGTTCGCGCAGACCGGCGCGGCGGGCGCCCTCACTTTCTCGCCGCACCAGATCACCTGGCTCATGATGATCTATGGCTTTGTCGCCTCGGTGCTGCCGGTGTGGCTGCTGCTCGCACCGCGCGATTACCTTTCCACCTACGTCAAGCTGGGCACCATCGCCGTCCTTATCGTGGGCGTCTTTCTGGTCCATCCCGATATCCGCTTTCCGGCATTCACACAGTTCGTGCACGGCGGCGGCCCGATCATCAAGGGCAAGCTGTTCCCGTTCCTCTTCGTGACTATCGCCTGCGGCGCTATTTCCGGCTTCCACTCGCTGGTCTCCTCCGGAACCACTCCGAAAATGCTCGACAAAGAGACCGATGCGCGCTTTATCGGCTATGGTGCGATGCTGTGCGAATCGCTGGTGGGCGTGCTGGCGCTGATCGCCGCGACTTCCATGCATCCCGGCGATTACTTCGCCATCAATTCCGCGCCGGACGTCTTCGTCAAGCTGGGTATGCACACTGTGAATCTCGATATGTTCTCGCGGGAAGTGGGCGAAAAGCTCGCCGGGCGCACGGGCGGCGCGGTCTCGCTGGCCGTAGGCATGGCGCAGATCTTTCGCGGACTGCCGGGCATGGATCGCCTGATGGCGTATTGGTACCACTACGCCATCATGTTCGAGGCGCTCTTCATTCTGACCACGGTGGACGCCGGAACGCGTGTGGCCCGCTACGTTCTGCAGGAGCTCGCCGGCCGCGTCCACAAGCCGTTCGCCAATACCTCATGGCTTCCCGGCAACCTGGTGGCGACTACTTTGGTAGTCTCCGGCTGGGGATATCTGATTTATACCGGCACGATTTCTACTATCTGGCCGTTATTCGGCACCGGCAACCAATTACTGGCGACTATCGCGCTGGCGATTACTACAACCTTTCTGATTAATATGGGAAAGGCTAAGTACGCTGTGTTTACCGCCATTCCCATGTGTTTCGTGGGAATCACGACGGTCACGGCCGGAGTATTGTCGATTCGCAATATCTTCTGGCCCCTTACGTCGAAACCGGGACAGGTTTTCACCGGCTACCTGGATTCCACGCTGATGGCCATTTTCATTATTGGCGTGATGCTGGTGCTCTTCGACGCCGCGCGGCGCTGGAATGCCGTTCTGCACGGCGCCCAGCCGCCGGCGGAAGCTTTCGGCCCGCCGATGACAGAAAATAACGAAATCAGGATGGGTTGTTGCTAACCGGCCTTATCTAAGCAGGTAATTCGCAGGTTATCGAGAGTCCGCAAGCGCTCCACAGAGCAACGCCGTGAATTCCAGGCCGGACAGGCTGTCATGATCGACCGGCATAAGCCTTTCGAACAAGTGTTGGATTACTGGTCTCCGCCGTTCGCTGCCGCCCGGCCGCATTAGATTAGCCGGTTCTGGATCTCCGCCCCCACTGGTGGTGAACGGCACCGTCACTTCGGCCGTGCCGGCGAAATTCACGAGGCATTTTTCAGGAACTCCACCACCGCCTCGCGAGCTTTTGCCAGCTTGCCGGCCATGCTGGCGCTGCCATCGAAGACAATCCCCACGGATAACGGTGCATCGTCGATGCAAACGTTGACCACTTCTTGCTCCACCCTGCCGTCGACATACGAAATTGGCGGGCGTCCCAAACATGGGATGATGCCTGGCGTTGCCCACGCTGACCGGAATCGGAATCAGATTAGTGTCCGTTGGCTGCCTACGCAGCAACAGCGAAAACCACTATACACGCACCGATACACTACACTTAGGGGTCTCACTTGGGCTGAGCCACGATCCGCAGGTACGGCTTGGGGCTCTTCCAGCCATCCGGGTATTTCTTTTTCGCCTCTTCGTCGGAAACGGCGGGTACGATGATGACATCCTCGCCCTGCTTCCAATTGACCGGGGTAGCGACTTTATGCGCGGCGGTAAGCTGGATGGAATCGAGCACGCGCAGCACTTCATCGAAATTGCGGCCGGTGCTCATGGGGTAGCTGAGCATCAGCTTGATCTTCTTGTCCGGGCCGATGATAAAGACGGTGCGGACAGTGGCATTAGTCGCGGCGGTGCGGCCTTCCGAGGTATCGCCCGCGTCGGCCGGCAGCATATCGTAGAGCTTGGCGATTTCGAGCTTGGTGTCGCCAATCATGGGGTAGTTGACCTTGTGACCCATGGTTTCTTCGATATCGCCGGCCCATTTCCCGTGGCTCGATACGGGGTCGACGCTCAGCCCGATCACCTTGCAGTTGCGCTTTGCGAAATCCGGCGCGAGGCCGGCCATGTAGCCGAGTTCCGTGGTGCACACGGGGGTGAAATCCTTAGGGTGCGAGAACAGGATCGCCCATCCGTCGCCAATCCACTCGTGGAAATGGATCGTTCCCTGTGTGGTCTCGGCGGTGAAATCGGGTGCGGTATCGTTAATTCGAAGGGACATAGCATCTCCTAGTGCAATTAGACCAAACCAGATCGACAAAGGATTCTATTTCTCTGCGACAACCGCAAAAACAAGGTGGGGGCATCCCTGGGGAGCGAGTCGAGCGCGCCCGGCGACAAATCGCCGGATTGTGGGGAGTGCGCCGCGCACGCGTAATCGCGCGGTAACTATTGAACTCTCAAGAGCCTTGTGGAGACCGGGAAGCCTTCGGCGGCTACGTCCTTAAGCGCATTCCCATTGACGCTTCCGTTGCCGCATGCCGCAGGTGCCGCACCCGTCCTCTCCCGATGCTTCACGATCCGTCGCCGCCCTCGAGACTGAGCGGGCTCGAGGGGAGCCAGTTCCGACAGGATCGTCACGAGGTAAGCTCTCAGCGCAACGGCGTAACGCTGCGCCGCGCGTTCCACCTCATGGCGCGCCGATGCCAGGCGATCCTGGCAATTGGCGTAGCTCAAGATCACGGCGCTGAAGACGCTGGCCTCCCGTTCGTCGGCTAGAGCCACCATGATGCGCTCGCCGGATTTCAGGAGTTCTAAGTACAGTTGGGCCGAATCCATTAGATTAGTGAATCAATTTCAAGTTCTTCTACAGCATGATCGTGATGCCGGGTTTGATCGCAAGACGGGAGGGGCAGGGGGCAGTGCTCCGTTTCTGCATCTAATTTGAATGACACTGTCCAGAGATCCTCCTCAGCCAAGGTAGCCCTCGAAGGCCGGCATGTCATCACCATTCACTTTAATTCCGGCATCCCCAAAATTGGGGATGCGCAACTAATACACACGGGTCGAAAATACTGGCGTGGTAGCCAATGGGAATCGCCAAAAAAAGAGGCACCCGGATTCTTTTTGCTGACGATAATCTGTATTTTCGTAAATTGTTCGCCTGATAGCTCCGGGCTGCTGGATCTTACGTCAGAGAGGTGCGAGGGGTGCGGCGCGGCCTGTTGAACGAGGCCCCGGCTTCCTGTGGGACAGCACCCCAGAAAATGCCGGGGCGATTGAAATTGAGCCGGTTATACCTTACCTCGGTTACGCCAAAGCGCACTGAGGTAGGATCATCGTTAGATGGAAAAGTTTCAGAGACGTGACCTCGCAGGAGTACAGAAGCCCGGTTCGAAACCGGTGACCGTCGTGATTGTCGATGACCACCCGGTGGTTCGGGACGGTCTCCACGCCATGGTTTCAGCGGACCCGGACCTCCAAGTTGTTGCGGAAGCAGGCACCGGCGCGGAAGCATTGGCGGTCATACAGCAACTGCGGCCGATGGTAGTCCTGATGGATCTGCTGTTGCCGGACATTGAGGGTTCCGAGGTGATCAAGCAGGTTTGCGCCGGCTCGTCCGACACGGCGTTCCTCGTCTTGACCACCCTGGTGGGAGACGAGGAGATCTACCGCGCCCTTGAAGCCGGCGCCCGTGGTTATCTGTTTAAGGACATGGCGCGCAAGGAACTGATCCACGCCATTCGCACCGTCGCCAGTGGAAAACGCCACATTCCGGCTGACGTAGGCTCCCGGATTGCGGAGAGCCTGCCCCGTACCGGCCTATCTCCCAGGGAAGTCGAGGTCCTTCAGGGGATTGCTGCCGGCCTCCGGAACAAGGAAATCGCCCATTTGCTAGGGATCGCGGAAGCCACTATAAACGTTCACGTGAAACACATTCTCGAAAAGTTACATGCTTCCGATCGAACTCAAGCGGTTACCACAGCGTTGCGCCGGGGAATCATCAGACTATGATTCCGGCGCCTGCCCCACCTTGCCTCGCAAACTACCGATCCTTCGTCGTGGGTGAGGCAGGCGGACCCATCAGGCACTGGGCGTGGCGCGGTCGAAATCGTCTCCGTCGAAGGCGAATTCATCCGTCTCGGGCATCCAGGTCGTATCCAAGTCGCCCCCTACGTCCATGTAGCCCAGAATCACATCCTGGGCGGCGCCTACACGATTCAGATTCGGTTTTTCGTACATTTTGGTTTCTCCTTTTGTTTGGATGTTGCGTTGGGACAATAATTCCGATTACAGGCGTTCTAAGACCTGCAATCTCATCTGATAAATCGGCGAATCGTTCAATACCCGTCCAGCCACTTCAACCCAGGCATGGCTGAGAAACGGCGCAGCGCGGTACCCGATGACCACCTCGGCCATAATGCCGCGATCCCGCATCAGCCGCGCCGTAACGATGGAGCGCTGCAAGCAACGAATGGGTTTCCAGTAAAAGGGAGCGACCGACCGTACGGCTTCACAGATCGCAGTCTCCAACGCCACGCCTCCCGTCCCACCGGCCGGCGCGGGCCGCGGGCGCACTCCCCGCATTCCCCGCCACGCGAACAGCAGGTCGTACCGCACTAGCTCCCACATCACCCGGACGTGCAACAAAGCTTGGCCACAGCCTGGCATATTAACTCGCATCGGTAACCAGCAACCCCTCGGCCGCCAATTGCGCCAGGAATTCCGCCGCGTCCTGCTGGGCGGTCCGGGCTGGAATGTGAAACTCGCTGCTGATGGACGAGGCGACGCGATCCAGGCTCCATCGTTCGGCGGCGGCATTCCAAATCATGGCGCCGATTCGATTTGCCGAAAAAACCGTTCCCCGCCTAAGATTGATCAGCACTATACCTTCGGAATGCAACGAGGCCTTCACATCCGGTGCGATGCGGAAACCCAAATGACCGGGCCGCAATTGGTTCGGCGCTTTCCGCTGGCGCCGGCTTCTAAAAAACCTTAGCATGGCGGCACTTTCGCTCCTTGCAGACGTTTCTCTCTGGTAGAGTTTTAGGTTATGCGCTTCCTCGTTTTTGGCCGAGATGAATTTCTATGACCGCGTTGTAGCCTTTCGTAGTAATCGCGAGATACGAGGACGGCGCGTGATCCGGGTAAATGCGGCATGATGGGACTTAGATTCCGGGAGGGTTCGATTCGGCCAATTGCCGGCAGACGCCTGACGTTCGGATGGCTGTTTACCGTGCTGACGGCGCCTCCTCTTTTGGCGGTGAATCCCAATTTCTCCATCGACCAATACCTGCACACAAGCTGGACCCAGGAAGAGGGCAGCGCGCTACCGCCGATCCAGGCGCTGGCCCAGACGGCGGACGGGTACCTCTGGTTGGGCACAAATAAGGGCCTGATTCGATTCGATGGGATGCGATTCACGGATTGGTCTCCGTCTTCGGGCCCTGCTTTGCCGAACTCGAATATCAGTTGCCTGAGACCCGCATCCGGCGGGGGACTGTGGGTGGGCATGGCGGCCGGGGTGTGCCGCGTGGATCAAGGCCGGGTCTTTCGGTATCCTGCCATGGACAAGCTGCCTTGCCCCGTGATCGCTTCGATGGTGGAGGAACCGTCGGGACGGTTGTGGATACTCAATGCGTGTCCGAACACCAGCACGTTAGCCCTTCTGTCACGGGACGGGGGCCTGCAGACCTTTGGGGCCCGGGATGGTTTGCCCGGCCGGCCGCTGCGCGCGCTGGTCCAGGACCGTCAAGGCAACCTTTGGATCGGCACCGATAGCGCCCTCTGCCGGTGGTCGCCAGGCAGCCCGTCCGTATGCTCCAAGGGTCCCGCACTCAATGTTTCGTCAATCGCCGAAAGTGGCGACGGACAACTGGTGATCGCGGACGACGTCAAGAACCAGGTGTTTCGCTTTGCCAACGGGCAACCAGAACCTGTCGCACCGCGCATTCCGGACTCTGCGTTTACGAGAGCCACGCTCAGGGACCGTGACGGGAACATCTGGATCGGCACTTCGGGACAGGGACTGCTTCGCCTTCGGGATAACAACGTGGATCGGTTCACTCGAAGCGAGGGCCTTTCGAGCAATGTCGTCTCAGGCCTGGTGGAAGATCATGAGGGCGATATCTGGGTGGCCACCGCACGGGGCATCGACCGGATTCGCGATCCCAAAGTCCAACTCTACTCGACAATCAATGGCTTATCCAGCGATCTAATCACCACCGTGTATGGCGCGCAGGACGGAGCCATATGGATTGGTACCGCGGGCGGAGGCTTGAGTCGAATCGCCGGGGATCGTGTAACCGTTTACTCTCACGTAGCGGGGCTGCCCAACCCCTCGGTGCTTTCCTTGTACGAACACGCAGCAGGCAAACTATGGGCTGCCACTAGCGCCGGCCTGGCTCTCCAAACCGGCGATCGGTTTAGCGAGGTCCTGACGGCGAGCGGCCAGTACCTCAAACGGGTTTTCAACATTGGGGGCAATCGTTCCGGAGCGGTATGGTTGGCCGATAGCGCACAGGGCCTGTTTGCGGTCAGCGGCGGGGTTGCCCATCCCGTTGCGGTACCGGGATCGAACCGCGGCGATATCTACGGCCTGCTGGTCGCGCGGAATGGAGATGTCTGGCTGGGCCATTATCGCGGCGGCGTAACGGTTCTATCCGGCGATTCCGCCAAGCACTACGATAGCCATCAAGGATTGGGAACCGGACCCGTGCGCGCGCTCTACGAGGATCGGGAAGGGTCTGTTTGGGCGGGAACCGGCGACGGTCTCAGCCGGTTTCGCGATGCCCGCTGGACTACCTGGACCACTGCTCAGGGCCTGCCGGAGGGCGGAGTGCAAGGGATCGTCGAGGATCAATCCGGCGACCTGTGGCTATTGACACCTGCGGGTGTCCTGCGCTTATCGCCCAGCAGCCTGGAGAGCCCGGCAAAATCCCTCCCGTTTGTTCTGTACGGCCGAACGGAAGGCTTGCGGTTGGGCAATAGCATGACGAACCCCCGGCTCACGCGGTCTCGCGATGGGCGCCTGTGGGTCTGCACGGAAGATGGCGTGGCCGCAATCGACCCGGCTCGCGTGAAGAGCAATCCGGTTCCTCCACCGGTGGTGATCGAACAGGTCATTGCCGATGGAAAGACTTACGACACCATCTCGCCTGGCGAAACCGCATTCCGCGGCCACGACCTGCAAATCGTCTACACGGGTATCAGTCTGATGGTGCCGGAACGGGTGCGATTCCGGTATCGGATGTACGATCTGGACCGCAATTGGACCGATGCCGGCACACGCCGGAATGTCGCCTACATGAACCTGCCTCCGGGGCACTATCGGTTCCAGGTGATTGCGGCCAATAATGACGGATTATGGAACAACACCGGGGCGGAATTTGCCTTGCGCGTCGATCCGTACTTCTATCAAACGAAGTGGTTCGCGGTGCTATGCCTGACTTCCGCTCTGCTCGTGATCTGGTTCGTTCATCAGCTCAAAGTGCGCCGCGTGGTTTCGCGGCTGCAGTTGATCGCCGCGGAGCGCGTCCGCTTTAGCCGCGAACTGCACGACTCGCTGCTGCAAGGATTCACGGGGGTGGTATACCTCTTGGAAGCTGCGGCCTGCCAATTCGAGGCCGCCCCGGAGCTCAGCAAACAGCGGCTGGAACGGGCGCTTGACCAGGCGGACCAGTCGCTTCGCGAGGCCCGGCAGATGATCGTCAGCATGCGAATTCCGGCGCTGGAGAATAGCACTTTGCCGGAAGCTCTGCAAACCACGACAACACAGATGGTGTCGGAGGTCCCGGTGGACTTCCAGTTTGAACTCAAGGGGCGGGTGCATCAAGGTCCCTACGATGTGGAAGCGAATCTGTTCCTGATCGCGCGCGAGGCAGTGACGAATTCCTTAAACCATGCCGGAGCAACCCGAATCCGCTTGGAACTATGCTACACGGCCAAGGAACTGCACATCACCATCCAGGACGATGGCCGGGGTTTTGAACCCGAGATGGCCATGGCGAAAGCAGACCATTACGGATTTCGCGGGATGCGCGAACGGGCCCGGCAAATCGGCGCCATCTTTACCGTGGATAGCGCTCCAGGGCGCGGGACCACGATTGAGGTCGCTGTGATTTGGAAGAAGTGAGAAGCAAGGGCAGATGTCAGAACTCAGCTTCTGCCCCCCTGGACTGCACCGGATTGACCGGCCGGTGCCCCCAATCGGCTCAAGGCGGCAGTCAAGTCTCGGCAGAGGCGCCGAGGCAGTTCCTTCCGGCCGTCGTTTAGTGAAGTCACGGGCTAGGGCATCGCCCTTGAAGTCCTTTCAGGATTTGGAAGTCAGTTGCTCACCCGCCTACGGCGGACAACGAATGATGAAGATTTCGGGTTCCAGCCGGGCTTGGGAATCAATGGGTTGCCGGGATTTTCAGGAGAGAAGCGGCCCCTAGTCGATTTAAGACGTGGACACCGCCAGTTCCGGCCGGGGAGCGGCCGATTCCGATGAGTGTGAAAAAGGCATGCGATCTCGAAGCCAGAACTCGAGGAGGAGGACCTGCCGGAGTTGTGTTTCGTTACAGTCCAGCCCCTGGGTGAATTTTTCCAACCGGCCGATCAAACTCCGGCGATCCACGAATCCACGTTCCACAAGCCGGATGTCCTCGGGAGACTTGAGCAGCGCCGCTGCCAATGGTATAAGAGCGCCTCGGTACATCGACATATACGAGGCTTTCGACTTTCTGCCGAGAATCAACGGCGGCAGCAGTCCGGCAAACGCACGTCGCATCAGGCGCCTGGGCTGTTCCGGTCCAAAGGCCACATGTGCCGGGATGGTCAGCATGAACTCGACCAGTGGCCGATGCGCGTAGGGATGGGTGTAGGAAATGTGCTGGAGCGCCTCGGGCGCCTGCAGTGTGCGGGACCGCAGCACTTCAGCCGCGGACCGGAATCGACGGCGACGCCCCGGAGGAGCGTGCCGCGAAGTATCGTCAGCCAACCGCTCCCGCTCATACGATTCGAAGCGCGCACGGAGCTCTTCCGCTAGAGAGTCTTCCCTGATGGCTGGAATCGCTCCCACCGAGTCACGCGGGTCGACCGAGGGAACCCACGAGAACCAGGCCTCGCGGATGGCTCTCCACAGAATCGGGTAAATCGGCACCTGTTCCGACCGGCCCCAGGCGTACGCCTCCCGAGCGGCCTTCCCGAAACGGCCTTTGGCCAGCCATTCGGTTACTTGACCCGAGTCGTCGGTTGTGTTCCCCATAATAAAGTCGCCAAACTGGCCCGTGAGCAACACACTCGACCGCACGGCTGCCATCCTGCGCGCCACCTCCTGAAATCTCGGCTCCCACCATGCCGGTTCTGTTCCCATCCGGCCGGCGGCCGCTGCGGGGCATTCCCGGAGCTCCAGGTGGCACCCAGTCAGATTGCAGGCCCGCTCCACTTCCCGAAAAAACTTTTCGTCCCGAGAGTTTTCGTGAGTGTAGCTGAACGTGATCAGTTCTGGCGCAGGGGAGTGCGTCTCCTTTCGGAGACGGTCCGCCATGCAGACGATCGACGAAGAGTCGAGGCCGCCGCTCAGTTCCGAGCAGGTCGGCGCGCCGGTGGCAAGCCGGGCTTGGACGCTTTCCCGGAAAAGCTCCAGCATCCGCTCTTCATACTGGCGTTCGTCCGGATATCGCGTCTCCCTGTGGATAGGGAGCATCCAGAAGGCGCGCGCTTCAATTCTGTCTTGAGCTATCGAGACCGCGTGGCCCGCCGGCACAGGCAAGATGCCCGCATACGGTGTTCGCGTGGGAGCCCTGCCGATGGCGAGGAAGCTGGCGACATAAGTGACATCGAGCTCCCGAACACCCGTCCAGCGGACAAGGTCGGCAAGAGAAGAAGACCAATAGACGCCGGCGGTACTCCGGTGATAGTAGAGAGGCCGAATTCCCGCATAGTCGCTGGCCAGCACGATTTCCCGGCGATTGGCGTCCCAAATAGCAAGACTCCAGTCGCCGACCACGTCGCGCAGGCCATCCACGCCGTGTTTCTCGTAAAGACTCAAAATCAGCGCGGCATCCGAATAGTCCATGCTCAGACCCGCGTGATGCAGGAGTTCTTTTCGATTATCGATCCGCCCATCCCACAGACAGACGCTTCGGTCAGACGATTGGAACAGCCCGCAGCCGTGCGCAGCATCGGATAATGCCGCCCAGCCCATAACCAGTCCCGGCTGCCGGCACGTTTGGGGGGTGAAGCAGCCGGGACCGGCCAGGGCAGTCCGCACCCGCGTCTCGTCTTCTTGAGAACTGGGCCGCGAGCCGAAATAATGGATCCCACAGAACTTGCTCATGGCGCCTCATGCAGGGACCGCCGGCCGCCGTAAAGGTCCGGCAACTTCCCCCGGGCGAACTGACAGGACTGCGCGATGAGACCTAGCACGGTACTCATCTCCTCACGATCCCGTGGGGCGTAGACTGTAACCAGTGTTGTCAGTATGCCCGCCTCAGCAACTGGATGGCGTTCGCCCCAACCCAGACGCACGACTTCTTCGCGAAGGGTTTTTGGCAGCGTCAGATGAATACTGCCCTCCGGCAACGGGTGAAGATGGCAGAACTCGTGGTCATCGATAAAGGCTTCGGGTGGGCCGGCGGCGAATTCGTCGGCCAGGAACAGGGCATGATCGTGCGGGGACGCCATCCGGCTCTGCTTGGACCGGACATAGGGGATCTGCAAACTGCGCTCGACCAGTTCTTGCAGGGTTTCCGCGGGTGGTAGTTGGTCCAACTGGAAATGGGGAAGAGCCCGGTGCATCCGCGGACGCGCCCCGAATCTCGGGTGCGGCAGGACGGCCAGTCTGTTGAGTATCGCAATCAATGGCGACTCCAAAGCCCTCGCGGCAGGCGTTGACTCAGTTTATAGTCGATCCAATCCTTGCGGAATCACCTATCTCACTGATCGTATCCTGGCCAAATCTGATGATCTCCTGGTAGCCAATTTGCTCCGGGATTTCCGGTGCGCCCCCTCGATCGATGCGAAATGGTCTTTTGCTCCTCACCATGATGGGGTGCGGCATTCGGTCTCCACGCCAGCACCGCCGTGACCGGGCCGGATTTCCGCGAGTACGCCGAAGCCGGCTGGGAGCCCGAACCCACGGCCGGCCTACTCCAACGTGACCATCAGGGCGCTGTTGATGGGCCTCGGCTCGCGCGGCGACCCTTTCGATGCCTTTCTCACCAAGACCATCGGCTCAGGCGAAACGACATTGAGCGAAGCGGCGGACCTTACCGTTTCCAACGGCTCCTTCACCACGATTACGCCCTTCAGCGGGCTCAGTCTGGCGGCCAATACCGACTATTACCTGACCATCGCTCCGAAGACCGATCAGGACGTGGAGTGGGTGTCGACGCAACCTTTAACCTCAAGCTCATTCACCTTCACTCAGGCGCCAATGACGATGGATTCGCGCGTGAGCTTCCTGAGTCCGCCAAGCTTTGGCACGAAAGAAGGCGGCAACTGCAACGATCCCGCACCAGGCTCATACCCGTCTTCGGTGACCGCCAACACCAGCGGGGTTCCGGAGCCTTCGACAGGAATTCCGGCGGCCGCCGGACTTGCGGCAGTCGGGCTCCGGAAGCTCCTGAAGCTGCGGGCCTGACCCGCGGCTTCAGGACCGAAGGAGGCTGGGTGTTACACTAAGAAAAGTAGCGTGCAAAGAACGGTTCTTCGGAGGGCATCATGGGGTGTTGCCTTTCTCTTCATGGCCCTCGCCGCTCTGGGATGGGCGTTTTTGCGAGAGTCCGGAGCCGACAGCCGGGTCTACCGGATCGGCTGGCAGACGTCGCCGCCTTATCAGCTTGCTGCGAGCGGAGAACCTACCGGCTTGGCCGTAGACTTGGTGCGCGAAGCGGCCCGGCGCCGCGGCATCGTGCTCCACTGGGTCTATTGGCCGGCTAGCTCGGAATCCGCTTTGCGGAACAAGAGCGTCGACCTGTGGCCCCTCATCACCATCACACCGGACCGGCTGAAGAGTTTTCACATTACGGAACCGTATGTGGAAAGCGAATACACGCTGTTGGTTCGCGGCGACAGCTCCTTCCGTAATCCTCAAGACTTGGCAACCGGCGTCGTCGGGATGGCCAATTTCCCCATCGATAGCGTCCTCCTGCATGGGCGTTTGCCAGGCGCGCATCCGTTGTCGCGGCCCACGCCCCGGAGTGTCATTGAGGATGTATGCAGGCAGCGGGCCGATGCCGGCTTCATGGATGTCTATACCGCGATTGCCGCCTTGTTGGACGACCGGAACTGCGACGGTCAACCGCTGCGCTGGATCCCGGCTCCCGACGTGCAAACGCAGTTGGGACTCGGCGCCACGTTTGAAGCCCGTGCCGCTGCCGACGCCATCCGCGAAGAGATCGGAATCATGGCGAGGGAAGGCGACATTGCTCCCATCGTGGGGAAGTGGGGATTCAGTCCGGCGCAGAACCTGGTATCCATGGAAGCGCTGGTGGACACCAGGCGGCGGGTGGCGCGCCTGTTGGCGGTCGCCGCGCTTTTTGCCGTGCTCGCTGCACTGGCGTGCTGGCAAACCATGCGTGTGATGCGGGAAAGAAGCCGTACCAGGCGGACCGAGAAAGCACTGCGTGAGGCCGGCCAGAAACTTCGCCTCATGACCAACAATCTCAAGGAAATGGTGCTGGCGTTCGACATGGATCGAAAGTTGATCTATGCCAACCCCGCGGTGGAAACCCTCACCGGGTACTCCGTGGCCGAATACACTGCGCAGGGTTTTATCGACTGGGTGCATCCCGATGATAAATCCCGCATGCTCGGCCGGTGGGAAGGCCTGTTCCGCGGCGGTTCTTTTCAGGACGAAGAATACCACCTGGTTACCAAGGATGGCGCGGTCAAGTGGGTGAGCGCCACGTGGGGGCCTCTTCTGGACGAAACGGGCTGCCAGGTGGGCGTACAAGGGACTGAGCGGGACATAAGCGATCGCAAACGCGCCGAAGAGGCCCTTCACGAATCGCAGGCGCGATATATGCAAGCTCAGAAACTGGAGAGCATCGGCCGCCTCGCCGGTGGAGTAGCCCACGATTTCAACAATCTGCTCACGGTCATCAACGGCTTCAGCGAGATCGTCTATACAGGATTGGATCCGGCGGACCCCATGCGCGAGCACGTCGATCAGATCCGCCGCGCGGGCGCGCGCGCCGCCGATCTCACAAGGCAGTTGCTCGCCTTCAGCCGCAAACAGGTAATCCAGCCACAGCCCCTCGACTTCAATACCGTGGTCACCGGCAGCGAACCCATGTTCGAGCGCCTCCTCGGCGAGGAAATTCAATTAATCGTCAAGCTCCAGCCCTCTCTGGGTTTGGTGATGGCCGATTCCGGCCAGATGCACCAAGTCCTGATGAACCTGCTGGTCAATGCGCGAGATGCCATGCCGGACGGCGGTAAGGTGTTCATAAAAACATCCAACGTCGAAATCGGCGCCCCTTACATCGCCGACCATCCCGAAGCGGTGGCCGGCCCCGCCGTGCTGCTGGAAGTCACTGACGGCGGCAGGGGAATGGACGAGGAAACCCAAAAAAACATCTTCGAGCCGTTCTTCACCACCAAGCGTGCCGGCGCGGGCACCGGGCTCGGTCTCGCCACCGTTTACGGCATCGTGAAGCAAAGCCGGGGTTGGATCACGCTCTTCAGCGAACCCGGCAAGGGAAGCAGCTTCAAAATTTATCTGCCTCGCCTCTCGAACGGTTTTCCCACGCCCCAGAATGCCGAAGCTGATTCCACGCAGCCTGGCGGTTCGGAAACCGTGCTGGTGGTTGAGGATCAGGAAGAGGTGCGGTCGTACGCCGCCCAGGTGCTTGAAGCCCATGGCTATACGGTCCTGGCCGCTCCCGACGGCCCGAGCGCCATTACACTCGCGGAACGTCATTCCGGCCCCATCCACATTCTGATCACCGACGTGGTGTTGCCTGGCATGAACGGGCGGCAACTCGCCGACCGGCTCACCACTCTGCGGCCGGAGATGAAGGTTCTGTACACCTCCGGGTACACGCAGGAGGTCATCGCCCACCACGGCGTGCTGGACGCCGATGTAGCTTATCTTGCGAAACCGTACACGCCCGAAGCACTCGCGGCAAAACTGCGGGAACTGATCTAACTGGGCAAGGCTTCGCCTTGATCTGGAGATTGGCCATTTGCTCCCTGAACGGCGGGCTGAAGCCTGGCTGAAGCCCGCCCCTGGACTTTGGCCTTTTCATGGCCCGCAGGTGGCCGACCCGGTGGGGCAGACTTCAATCCTCCCCAAAGGGGACCCCGAACTTCGGCCGGCCTCGGGGAATTTCCTCCGGCTTCGTGCCCTTCGGTGCGCCCGTAGCGAAGCCGGACAAATTCGTCAGGCCCCGTGGAAGCCGGCTGAAAGCCGGCTGCGGGCTGAAGCCCGCCCCACCACAGGATCAAGGCGTCTTGGGTAGGGCGGGCTTTATTAGTAGCCTGCTAAGCAAGGCTTTGCCTAGATATCCCTGCGGGATATGGGAGTCAAGAAGTCAAGAAGTCAGAAGCGGCCCCTTCGGGTCCGTGAAGTCGGAATGGCGATGGCGGCGCCGAAGGATCAATACACGCCCAGCGACACGCGCAACGCTATCGGTTCGGCTCGGAGGTTCAATCCCCAGTCGGTTTCGTCGCCGTTCAGAATGCGAATGAACTTGAAGACTCCGTTCTCGTAAGTCCCCTCGTCGACGCGCATGAATTGGCGCTGCTTGCCCGCGACGGCAGGCCGGAAATCGATCTGACAGTAGTATCCGGCCACCAGGAACTGGTTCTCGCCAAGTTGCGCCACCAGGGCCCGGCCCGCCGGCTCGGGATTACCCGCCGGCGCGCGATTGTTCCGTCCACCACCGTAGGTCACCACCGCGTTCCACGGCCCGAAAGGCAGCGTATTCGTGGGTGTGCCCTTTTCTTCCACCGCGGTCTGGAGTTTGCCCGCGAAGTTGAGGCGGGCGATATCCCGCATCATGGGGCCGATCAGCCGGTAGTTCTGCGCCGTGGGAGAGAATTGATCCTGCGGCCCGGTTGCCGTTACCGGTCCGGCGACCGGAGCAGCGGCGGGCGCGGTGGCTGGAACTGAGGGCGTGTTGCTATAGTCCAGACCGAAGGGGGAGAAGCCGATAGCCTGAAGGCCCAAAGCGGAGAAGAAGAACCTGGCGACCGAGGCACTGCCGCTGGTCTCCGGAACAAACAGAGGATTGTCGTCCCGACGATAGAGATCCAAGACCTTCAGGTATGCGGCCGGGTCGTTCATGTAAATGTCGGGAGAGACGATGTCGATGGCCGGCGCCACGGCTTTCCAGATCGGAATCACATTGTCCGTAGGGCCGCCGGCTTCATAACTGCCGGGAGCGCCTGGCTTGATGGGATCGCGCAGCGCGGCGTTGGCGTAGAGCGGCAGCGGATAGGCCGCCTTCCCGGCGGCGGCAACCTTTCCGACATAAGTGGCTACGGCCCAGGCGTGGAAGTTTACTTCCGCTTCGGCGCCGAAGGCCTCCTGCCAGGCCGCGGAACCGTCTCCCTGCTTGCCCATGGCCTTGAGGACAGCCGGCGGTACGGGACCGTCGAAGAGTTTCTGGGCGTCCGGGGAGTAGTCGCGGACCGAGCCCCAAGTGCCCGACTCGTTCTCCACCTGCACCATGATTACAGTGCGCTGTGGGTCGAATGCCTTTAGGTGGCGCATGAACGCCGTGAACGCGCGGATATCCAACTCCCGGGAGGCGGCGCAGAACGGCGATGGTGAATCCGCCGGACGGCCGTTCTTGTCGATGAGGTGGAAATAGCGCTCCGGGTCGGCCTTCATCCACTCGGGCATGTAGTGCTGGCTGCCGTTCTTCCAGGTGCCGAACCAGAGCAGATCCAGCCGGACGCGGTGCTCGCGCGCTTGCGTGACGATGGTATCGATTACCGTGTAGTCGAACTGTCCCGGCTTCGGTTCGAATTGTTCCCAGTAGATCGGGATCTCCAGCGTATTGGCATGGAGGGCTTCGATGGCCGGCCACACTTTCGGAAGCATAGCCGGCCAGCCGCTGGAATTGTGCGCCTGGGCGCCCAGCATGAGATAAGGCGAGCCGTCCACCATAAGGGCGTACCGCCCGTCTTTCTTGATTATTTGGGGGATGGGGCGCTCCCTTTCCTGCGCTTGCAGGGTGATGGCGACGCTACCGGCCGCCAGTAGAGCCACCGAGGCGGCGAGGCGATAAGACCTTCCACAACACATGATAGTCATTTCGAACGCAATCCTTTCAGCCGGAATCTTTATTTTAGACCTTCGGCTCTCAATTGGTTGCGGTCACACGAGGTATGACAGTCCTGAGAAGGCGCCATCGAGGAGGATTTTTGAAAATACTTTCGCCGGACTATGAAAAAACCGTAGCCGGGCCAGCCATCGCGAATCGAATCGGCCTACTCACGTTACGTCGCGAGTGCCCGCATTTCAACCGGTGGATCGAGAGGATCGAAGCCGCAACGCAGTGAGCCGCGGAATTTTCCAATTCCGCCCGGTTGTCACGCCCGCCACCAGCAGCGGCGGCACCTGACGGGGAGTGCGCGATAACAAGCCAGGGAGTATTGAATTTCCAGCATGCGTGGAGTATTCTTGCCTTCGCGTACGGTCCGATGGAGCATCCAGCCGATAAGCAGCAGCGCCAATGTTATCGAGAGTTAAGTGCGCCAGTGCGAACGGTACCGATCCGGGCATACCTGTTTGCGGTATTCTCGTTCGCGGCCGCGTTTCTTTGGCCGCTGAAGCCCGACATCTTGCCCTACATGTCCCTGACTCCAGTTGTCTGGTTCTCTTGTGTCGGCATGATCGCGCTTTCGCTGAGCCGCCTCTATGGTGTGCGGCATGCCGTGCCCGCACCGGAATTCTATATTTTCGCCTACGCACTCCTCCTGGATCTCTTTGTAAACCACCTGCCCTATCCGGTTCGGGCCCTGGATGTGCGATTGCTCTTTTTCGATTACAATTTCGGGTACTTCGGAATGGTTATCGGAAAATTGTATAGGCAGTCGACATTCTGGGGCGTTGTCCTCGGGCTTACTTATAACAGCTTGATGTTGGCGGTCACAGCACTATATTTGGCGCTGCCTTCTATACCGGTGCGGCGGAGATTTGTCGGGGCGGTAATCCTGGCAGGTACGATTATTCTACCGTTGTATATGATTTGCCCCGCTGCGGGCCCGAAGTACTTGCTCGAAGCCATGTTTCCATGGTGGCCCCCCGATATGTCGGGTCCTCCCGCAAGCCTCGTTATGCCGGCTATGAACGCGGCCCCCAACGGAATGAACGCGATTCCAAGCGGTCATTTTGCCTGGGCATTGCTCATATTCTGGTTCGCCCGCAAACATTGCTCCAACGGCGTACAAATTGCGGCCGGAGCTTATGCGGGGCTGACGTGTCTTGCCACGTTTGGAACGGGCGAGCACTACGTCGTCGACCTGGTCCTCTCCGTTCCTTTCGCCGCTGGCATTTGGGCGGTGGTTCACCGCCAATGGCGCCTTGCCGGAATCGCATTGGTAATGGTGCTGACGTGGCTGGTTGCCTTGCGCGAAGGGTGGGCGCTCGCAATCCCTCCTTTGGCGGTTTGGCTTTTGACGGGAATGACGGTCGGACCTTGGGCAGTCTACCTTGCAGACCGCAATTCGCCGGTACCGGTTGCGCCAGGCGTTCGCGCGTTTCCACCGGGGAATCCGGCCGTACCTGGCAGCCAGGCCGAGACTGCCGGAACCGCTGGGCGCTGACGGCTAAACACGCGCCGCAGGTCCCCAGCGTCCGGCCCACGCCGGAATTACACAAGTCTTACAGAGCGATTGGCCCGACCCCTGCTATTGTGGAGTTTCGGCACACCCTGAGGATTTCCCGTGAGCAAAGAACCCATCGTCCTTATCGACCGGACTGGCCTGAACTGGGCCACCACTATCGTTCTCATCCTGATTCACATTGGCGCCCTAGCCGCGCTTTTCTTCTTCACCTGGAAGGCATTCGCCACCGCCGTGTTTCTCTACTGGGTGGCTACCGGCCTCGGAATCAGTATGGGTTACCATCGCCTGCACACCCACCGGTCGTACAGGGTGCCGAGATGGATGGAGTACTTTTTCGCCGTTTGCGGCACGCTGACGCTGGAAGGCGGTCCGATTTTCTGGACCGCGATTCACCGCATCCACCACCAGCGTTCGGACCAACCGGGCGATCCGCACTCCCCGCGCGAGGGCGCATGGTGGGCTCACGTGGGCTGGATTCTGGTGGGCGAGACCAAGCACAACAACACCAGGCTGCTGGCCAAATACGCGCCCGATCTGGCCAAAGATCGTTTTTACATCTGGCTCAACGATTACCACTGGCTGCCGAACGTGGTGCTGGCCGGCATACTTTTCCTCGCCGGCGGACTCCCGATGCTGCTCTGGGCCGGCTTCTTCCGCATTGTCTTCGGACTGCACGCCACCTGGCTGGTGAATTCGGCCACGCACATGTGGGGTGGGCGCCGCTTCGCCACCCGCGACGATTCGCGCAACAACTGGTGGGTGGCCTTGATCTCCTTCGGCGAGGGCTGGCACAACAATCATCACGCGCATCCCACTTCCGCCCGCCATGGGCTCGCCTGGTATGAGTTCGATCCGTCGTGGTTGCAGATTAAGTTGCTGAAGGCCGTCGGGCTGGCGAAATCCATCCACGTGGCCAGCGTGAAAAGCGCCATCGTCGAACGCGAAGCGGCGTAATTCTTCGCGCTCAACGCCGTGCTCAGTGCCGTGCGGCGCGAGACGGGTAATCGCGGGCCAGTTGCCGGTAGAGATCCCGCGATTGCTCCGCCCGTCCCCGATAGTTGCCGAGCATCTCGGCCAACGCCGCCCGCCCGTCGAAATCCGCCTCCGGATCCACCTCGATGCGTAGCGCCGCCAGTGCCGGAGGATCTCCGAGAATCCGGGCATTTGCCTGGCCCACCTCGAGGTAGGCTTTGAGATCCTGTTCCACCTGGCCGATCGATTTTCCGTACACCTGACGAAAGGCCTCCGCGGTTTCCGAGGTCTGCAAAGCTGCCAGCAAATCGGGGAATTTCTTGGCGTAGCGCGGGTCCAGTACCAGCATGTGAGCCAGCAGCCAGCTCTCAGCGTATGCCGAATCGACCATGTTGGCGCTGGTGAAAGCCTCCGAGTTCGCCTCCGCGGAGATCAGTCTCGCGAGGCCAATCCAGGCGCCCCGGCGCAGCGAGAGCACCCTGCCGGGGATGAACCGGCCGATAGCCATGCGCGGCTCCGAGCGTCCCTCTTCCAGGTTGGAGTATAGTTCGGCCAACCCTTCGTTGAGCCACGGCGGCAGTCGAAAACCGCTCCGCGCCATTACCAGATGCGCATACTCATGCGCGGCGGCGCGGCTCTCGGCGGAAGCGCCGCCCAGCACCATAAAATCGCGCCGCGCGCCGGGCAAAAAGAACCCGACCGAGCGGCCGATGGGCGCGTAGGGTTGAAACTCGTCGCGGGACCCGAAGGCGATGACACAGACCGGCCTTTCGCGCTCATCTCGTACATCGCCCCGCCATTCATCTCTCGATTCGCCCCTCCAGCCTAGAATCGGCTGCATCACCGCCCGAAGCCGCTCCAGGCGCAGGATCAGGCCGCGGCCGGCGTCTTCGCCCGCGGTGGTATACAGTTCGAAGTTGGCCGTGGCCACTCTGACCCACGGGGCACGGCCGTGAGGCAATTCCCCGGCAGCACACCACGCTACAGAAAAACAGAGAATCCGGGCAACGGACGCGATACCTCTCAGCACGATTACCTTATCGGCCGATTACCCCGCCAACTTCAGGCAATTTTACCCCCCGGCGATCGCTCCTACCAGCAGCAGCGGCTCTGCCCCGCTCGCCACAGCGTCGGGCAGCGGAGTATCGGGCGATTCATGCGACCAATCCTGCTCGCACGCGAAAAAGCGCACGAACGGCCGTCGCTGGCGCGTGACGTGATCGCGGATGGTCCCCTGCAGCATGGGGTATTGCGCCTCCATCGCGTCGAGCACCGAAGCGATCGTCGCCGGGCCCTCCACTTCGACCTGCACCTCGCCACCCACGCCCGCGAGCAGCCGCAGATGCGCCGGCAGAGCCACCCGGATCATATCAGCGTCTGCACTTCCACCGATAACACCGCCGGCAAATCCCGCACAATTGGATTCCAACTATCGCCCCCGTCGGCCGACGCGTAAACCTGCCCGCCGGTGGTGCCGAAATACACCCCGCAGGAATCCAGCGAGTCCACGGCCATCGCGTCGCGCAGCACGTTCACGTAGCAGTCGCGCTGCGGCAGTCCCTTGGTGAGCGGTTCCCATTCCTCGCCGCCGGAGCGGCTGCGGAATACGCGCAACTTCCCTTCGGGCGGATAGTGTTCCGAGTCGCTCTTGATCGGCACCACGAAGATGGTCTCCGGCTCATGCGCGTGGACGTCGATGGCGAAGCCGAAATCGGTCGGCAGGTTGCCGCTGACCTCGCGCCAGGAGTCGCCCGCGTTGTCGCTGCGCATCACGTCCCAGTGCTTCTGCATGAACAGCACCCCGGGGCGCGAGCGGTGCATGGCGATATGGTGCACGCAGTGGCCCACTTCGGCGGCCGGTTCAGGAATGAATTCCGACCGGAGCCCCTGGTTGATGGGCCGCCAGGTAGCGCCGCCATCGTCGGTGCGGAATGCCCCCGCCGCCGAAATCGCGATAAAGATGCGCTCCGGGTCGCTCGGATCCAGGATGACGGTGTGCAGGCACATGCCACCGGCGCCCGGCTGCCAGCGCGGTCCCGAGCCGTGGCCGCGCAGTCCGGGCAGTTCCTGCCACGACTTCCCACCGTCCGAGGTGCGAAACAGCGCGGCGTCTTCCACCCCAGCGTAGACCGTATCCGGATCGGTCAGCGACGGCTCCAGGTGCCACACCCGCTTGAATTCCCACGGGTGCGGCGTGCCATCGTACCACTGGTGCGTACCAGGAGTGCCGTCGTACGAGAATTTATTGCCCACCGGCTCCCAGGTTTTGCCGCCATCGTTCGAACGCTGGACCAACTGCCCGAACCACCCGGTGGATTGCGACGCGTACAGCCGGTTCGGGTCGGCCGGCGAGCCTTTCATGTGATAGATCTCCCAGCCGCCAAAATGGGGACCGCTCACCTCCCACTTTTCGCGCTTGCCGTCGGCGGTCAACAGGAACGCGCCCTTGCGCGTGCCCACCAGCACTCGCACCTGGCTCATCTCGGCGCCTCGCAGTTAATCATCCACGGAATCCCGAACCGGTCCACCAGCATGCCGAACTGGGCCGCCCAGAAGGTGGTCTGGAGGGGCATTTGTACCGAGCCGCCCTCGGCCAGTCCGTTAAAGAGGCGCTTCGCCTCCTCGGGATCTCTGAGCCCGATGCTCATGCAGAAACGTTTTGCCGACCCCTCGCCCTGGCCCGGAGGCGAATCGGCTCCCATGATCTGGTTATGATCCACACTCAGGGTCACGTGCATAATTTTCTGGCTCCATTCCGGCGGCACCTGCTTTTCCATCGGCGTGCCCGCGTAGCGGAAGATCCCTTCGATTTTGCCGCCGAGAAGCTGTTCGTAGAACTGGAATGCCGCTTCGCATTGGCCGTCAAAATTCAGATAAGCGTTGATCTGCATTGCCGTACTCCCCTCCATGAAAAACTCGATGTGTAGTTATTGCGGCAGCCCCGGTATCTCGATCACCGGGCGGATTTCCACGGTCCCCACGCGCGCTCCCGGAATTCCGCCGGCAATTTCGATCGCATCGTCGAGATTCTTGGCGTTCACCAGGAAGTAGCCGCCCAGGTGTTCGCGAGTCTCAGCGAAAGGACCGTCCGTGACCAGGCGTTTGCCGTCCCGCACCCGGACGCTCGTCGCGGTCGAAACGGGCTGCAAGGGAGAGGCCGCCAGGAACTGGCCTTTGGCGCTCAAGTCATGCGCGAACTGGGTCGATTCCTGGTAGCAGTGCTCCCGCTCGTCCTCAGTCATGGCATTCTCCGCCATGTAAATCAACAGCATGTATTTCATTCTCGTGTGTCTCCATCGGTATGTCGAACGGCAGTCGGCCAGATCGACACCCAGCGCAGACAATTTTACAATTTTCATATGACTGGTGATGCCGCGTCCGCCGTGGAGGAAGTTTACCGTTCCGATTGGGGCCGGATCGTGGCCACTTTGATCCGCCTGGTGGGCGATTTCGACCTCGCGGAGGAGTCGGCGCAGGAAGCTTTCGCGGCTGCCGTGGAGCAGTGGGGCGCCGCCGGGATTCCGGAATTTCCGCGCGCCTGGATCGTACAGACCGCGCGGCACAAGGCTATCGACCGCATTCGCCACCGCGCGCGGTCGCAGGAGAAGCTGGAATTGTTCGCCGCCGGCGGTCTGGCCGGGACCGGCGTTGAGACCATCCAGGAGCCCGATTTCGACAACCGCGAGATCCCCGACGACCGCTTGCGCCTGATTTTCACCTGTTGCCACCCGGCGCTCGCGCTCGAAGCGCAGGTCGCCCTCACGCTGCGCACTCTCTGCGGTCTGGAAACCGATGAAATCGCGCGCGCATTTCTGGTACCCACGGCCACCATGGCGCAAAGACTGGTGCGCGCCAAGCGCAAGATTCACGCGGCCGGCATTCCCTACATCGTTCCCGAGACCACCCAGATGGCCGAGCGGCTGGATGCTGTGCTGACGGTGATCTACCTGGTGTTCAACGAGGGGTACGCGGCCACCGGCGGAACACTCCTGCGTGCCGATCTGTGCGCCGAGGCGATCCGCCTGGGGCGCCTGGTGCGTGCGTTGACCGGGCAGAATCCGCCCGCGGAAGTGACCGCGCTCCTCGCCCTTATGCTGCTGCAGGACGCACGGCGCGAGGCGCGGCTCGATCCATCCGGCGGCCTGGTGGTGCTCGAAGAGCAGGACCGGCGCCTGTGGGACAAGAGGCAGATTGCCGAGGCATTGCCGCTGGTGGAAGAAGCCCTGCGCGGCGGACCCGGTCCTTACGCCATCCAGGCGGCCATCGCCGCCCTGCATTGCCAGGCGGAGCGCGCCGAAGACACCGACTGGCCGCAAGTTTTGAGCCTCTACGACCTTTTGGAACGGTCGCAATCGTCTGCGGTGGTGTCCTTGAATCGCGCCGTGGCGGTCGCCATGGTGCACGGTCCGCGAGCGGGCCTGGAAATCGTCGACGCGCTGGCGGAAGCGGGCGATCTCGGCGGCTATCATCTATTGCATGCCGCGCGGGCCGATCTGCTGCGGCGTTTGGGGCGGATGGCGGATGCTGCGGAAAGCTATCGCCGGGCGCTGGAGTTGGCCACCAACGATAGCGAACGCCGCTTTCTCGGCCGCCGTCTGCGCGAAGTCGAGACACCGGCGGGGGGATAATAAAAGTAGCCCCTCGGGCGAAGCTCCCGATGCCGATGTCTCCTGAAAAATCGAATCTTCCGGCCGCGGACGACGAGTGGCCCTCCCCGCGCCTGCGATGGGTGCTTTTGGGCGCGTTTCTGGGCCTGCTGGCGCTCATTTTCGTCTCCGGCGCCGCGGCCACCCGCACCCTCCGCGAAATGCACCAGCAGGAGCAGGATGCCCGCCGCGCCTTGGCCGAGCGCGCGCAAATGCTCTCAAGCCTCTCCATTTCCATCGAGGTTTACAACGAAGATATCGGACGCTACGTCGGCTACCCGCCCGAAAAATCAGACCCGCAGGTGCGCCAGCAGTTGGACCGTCTCACCGAAAACATCGAGTCCCAATTGAACAGCTATCCGGGCCGCCGCCAGCGCGAGGAATCCGACTTCCTCGAAGCCATCCAGGAACTGTACCGCCGTCATCTGCAACTGTACCGATCGGCGCTCGCCGCGTCTGTCGCACCGCAGGCCCGCAGCCAGATCCTGACCATGCGAACGGAGCTTCTCGATTGGTCCGGCCGGCTCAACGCCTGGAACGGCCGCCAGCTTCACTCCAGCGACGAAGCGCTCCTATCGGAATTCTCCCGGTTGCAGGCGAATCTGACAGGTTCTTTGTCCATCGCTCTCGGCGCCGGTCTGCTGCTCGTAATCGCCAGCATGGCGTACATTCTCCGGCTCGAGCGGCAGACCCGCAACCGCTATCGGGAACTGGCCCAAAGCCGCCACGAATTGGAGCGTCTTTCCTCCCGCCTGGTCGACGCCCAGGAGGAAGAACGCCGCTCCATTTCCCGCGAACTGCACGATGAAGTGGGTCAATCGCTGGGCGCGCTGCTGGTGGACCTTGGCCGCCTGTCCACCAACTTGCCCGCCGATAGCGCCGAAATCCGCGAACGCATCGACCGTATGAAATCGCTCGCCGAGCGGACCGTGGGGACCGTGCGCGACATCGCGCTGCTGCTCCGCCCGTCCATGCTCGACGATCTCGGCCTGGTCGCCGCGCTGGAATGGCAGGGCCGCGAAGTTTCGCGGCGCAGCCAGATGGAAGTTGCGGTGGAATCCGCGAACGTTTCCGGCGACCTGCCGGACGAATACAAAATCTGCGTCTACCGCCTGGTACAGGAGGCTCTGAACAACGCCGTGCGCCACGCCCGGGCGCGCAATGCCAAAGTCCGGGTAGCCGGCGGCGCGAACGGCATCGAGATCGAAGTAAGCGACGACGGACAAGGCTTCGATCCGCAACGCTCGCGCGGCCTGGGCATTCTCGGGATGGAAGAGCGCGTCAAGCGGCTGGGCGGGTCGCTCGCGGTGCGATCCGCTCCGGGGCAGGGCACTGTGCTGAAAGCCGAGCTCCCCTTGCCGGTAATCGCCGGGACGCCCGCATGAGACAAACCCGCGTCCTGCTGGCCGACGACCATACGCTGATCCGCGCCGGCCTGCGCCTGGTGGTGGATCAGGAGCCCGAGTTCACGGTGGTGGGCGAAGCCGCCGATGGCCGGCAGGCGGTTGCGCTGGCCCAACAATTGAAGCCCGATATCGTGGTGATGGACGTCGGGATGCCAGGGTTGAACGGCATCGAAGCCTGCCGGCAGATCCGCGAGAACCTGCCGGACACCCAGGTAGTGATGCTCAGCATGCACTCCGATGAGGGCTACGTGCTGCGCGCCCTGAAAGCCGGGGCGCGCGCGTATCTTTTGAAGGATTCCGCCGAGGCCGACCTGGCGCGCGCCATCCGCGCCGCCTCCGAAGGCAAGTCTTTCTTCAGCCCCGCGGTGGGGAAAGTGCTGCTCGAAGACTACATGCGGAAGCTCGAGCGCACCGGAGCCGAAGATTCCTACGAACTGCTCTCCCCGCGGGAACGCGAAATCCTGCAACTCGTCGCCGAGGGCAAATCGAGTAAAGAGATTGCCCATTTGCTGAATTTGAGCGTCCACACAGTGGAGACCCACCGCGCCCGCGTGATGCAAAAGCTGAACTTGCGGGGCATCCCGGAGTTGACCCTGTACGCCGTGCGGAAGGGAATTATTTCGTAAGAGTTCACCGCGGAGACGCTGAGGCGCTGAGTTTTAAGAAAGTCAAAATCGGAGAGCGCAGAGGTGGCAGAGGTAATCTGTGCTTCTTCGGGCCCTTCGTCAGCTCGCCACACCTTTCTGCGGAACGAGCCAACTGCCAATGCGGCGCCGGGGCTAGAACAGTTTGCCTCTGCCCCCTCCGACTGGCTTCGGCCTTGACGTAACGAAACGATAACCGGCAAAATGGAGACACCATGGATCGCGACCAGGTCGTAGCCAAGTTGCGCCAACATGAACAGGAGCTGAAAGCTGCGGGAGTCGTTCGTCTGTCGGTATTCGGCTCCACGGCGCGCGGTGATCGCCGGCCGGATTTCGACATCGATCTGCGGGCAGCTTTCGATGACTCGATGCGCATATCGCTGCTCGACACGGCGGGGGTTGAGATTCAGCTCTCCGAGATGCTCGGACATCAAGTGGATCTGGTCGAGGAAGGAACTCTCAAGCCGCGGGTGCAGGAAGGCGTAGAAGCGGAGGCGGTGCGTGCCTTCTAAGGACCCTCTTCAACGGTTTGAGGACATTCTCCATGACATCGTACTGATTGAAGAATTCACGGCAGGTATGGACCAAGCCGCCTTCACCGAGGACGCTAAAACGGCCAACGCCGCCGAGCGCTGTCTGGAGCGGATGAGCGAAGCGGCGCGAAAACTGGGCGATGTGGCCGGGGGCTTCTACCCCGAGATTCCCTGGCCGAAGGTCCGCGCCTTCACGAATATGACATGATCGACCCGGCCCGTGTGTGGCTGACGATCGAAGACGATCTGCCTGCGCTCAAAGCGGTCGTGCAGATGGCCTGAACCGGCGCCGAGAACAGAGCGAAGGACAATGAAAACCTGTTAACCTCGTACCGCCTACCCATTCTCCCCCATCCCGAATACTGACTTTCCATTACAAACGAAGTGCTTCCTCGCGCATCTATTCTATTGGATCGACAATTCGGCGGATGCCGCCGGTAATTGTAGACGCAAATCGTAAAGGAGAGAGATCTAGATGGACACCCGAAGTGTATCTATACGCCCGAAAGCCGCGGTGGTGGCGCTAGCCATGGCTCTGGGGATAGGCGGCCTCGGCCTTGCCGCGGAGCATGCCTTCAGCAACAACCCGCCGGCATCGCTGAAACTGGCTGACCCCAATGAGGGTCCCAGCCGCACGGGCTTCGCCCCGATAGTGAAGAAAGTACTGCCCACGGTGGTCAATATTTCGTCCACCAAAGTGGTCAAAACATCCAGTGATTTCGAGGGCCAGTTGCCCGACGACGACTTCTTCCGCCAGTTCTTCGGCGGAAGCATGCGCGGCACGCCGCGCATGCCCCAGCAGCAGCGCGAGCGCGGACTCGGCTCGGGCGTGATCGTCAGCCCGGATGGCTACATCCTTACCAATAATCACGTGATCGATGGCGCCACCGACGTCAAAGTGACGCTGTCCGACAAGCGCGAATATAAAGCCCGCGTGGTGGGCGCCGATCCCAAGACCGACATCGCTGTCCTCAGGATCGACGCTACGGACCTGCCCGCCATTGTGATCGGCGATTCCGCGAAGATCCAGATCGGCGACTATGCCCTCGCTGTCGGCAATCCCTTCGGCGTCGGCAAGACCGTGACTATGGGAATCGTGAGCGCCACCGGCCGTAGCAACCTGGGCATCGAAGACTACGAAGACTTCATCCAGACCGACGCCCCCATCAATCCAGGAAATTCCGGCGGCGCGTTGATTAACGATCGCGGGGAACTGATCGGCATCAACACCGCCATCATCGCCCACGGTTCCGAAGGCAACCAGGGCATCGGCTTTGCCGTTCCCGTGAATCTAGCCCGCACGGTGATGGACGAAATCCTGAAGACCGGGAAAGTAACCCGCGCCTACCTCGGCATTCTGCCGCAGGACGTCACCCCGGCGATTGCCAAGGCGTTTGGCGTAAAGGAATCCACCGGCGCGCTGATCGGCCAAGTGACCGCCAACAGCCCGGCGCAGAAGAGCGGCCTGCAGAATGGCGACATCATCCTGGAACTCAACGGCAAGCCCGTGGCGGACGCCAACGATCTCCGGATGAACATCTCGATGATGGCTCCCGGAACTCCGGTGAACCTCAGAGTCCTCCGCAACGGCGCCGACCGCAACTTCACGGTGACTTTGGGCGAATTGCCCACCGAACAGGCCAGCCTGGAAAAAGGCGCCGGCGGCACCAAGAGCGAGCTTTCCGGCATTTCGGTGCAGGACGTGGATCCAAGCACCGCGCGTCAACTCGGAGTTCCTGCCAACACCGCGGGTGTGGTGGTGACCAAGGTGGATCCGTCGAGCCCGGCCGCCGATTCCGGCTTGCAGCGCGGTGATGTGATTCAGGAAGTGAATCGCAAACCGATCCGCAACACTGCCGATTTCGAGGCTGCCATGCGCAACTCGAAAGATCAGACTCTACTGCTGGTGAATCGCCAGGGCAGCACGCTGTATGTAGCTGTCTAAACTCCGTCAGCGGCAGATTCGGCCCGGTTCGTGGCGCTTCCTCCGAGCCACGAGCCGGCCGATTGCTTTTTGTCGCCCCAAACGGGATCGCGCGAGGGGAGAATGTCTCTCGCAAATGCGCAAAGACGCAAAGGAAAACAGCCGGGAGGGGTTGGCCTCGACTTGCGCGCCGACGCCGGGATGCCGGATATGGCGTTTACACCGGAGAAATTAACGGGCGCTGTTCGACTGGATGGCGTTTTACGAGCGGTCCCCGAAGTAGTTACAATGTAATCACAGGAGGCCACTATGAGAGTCGAACTGGTGCGCATCGGTAATTCCCGGGGAATACGAATACCCAAGGCCCTGATCGAGCAATGTGGATTCGGCGGTGCAGTCGATTTGCGCGTCGAAAAGGACCGGCTCGTAATCGCACCGGATCGCGCTCCGCGCCAGGGTTGGAAGGAGGCCTTTGCCGCAGCAGGCTCCTCCGCTCGCGACTCGTTGCCATTCGAAGCGCTGCCTCCGAACGAGTTCGATGACGCGGAGTGGACCTGGTGACGTATCCCCGGCGGGACGAGATCTGGTTGGTGTCGTTGGACCCCTCCCTAGGTTCCGAAATCCGGAAGACGCGCGCCGCGCTCGTTGTTTCGCCCAATGAGCCAAACCAATACCTGCGCACTGTGATTATCGTTCCCCTCACCAGCACCGAGCGCCGTTACCCAACGCGAGTGAGCATAACGTTTCAAAAAAAGCGCGGCCAAGTGGCTCTCGATCAAATTAGAGCCGTGGACCGGCAACGTCTGGTTCGCAAGCTGGGCGCCGCTCCCGCCAAAGCCGCGCACGATGTTGCTTCGGTGCTGGTGGAGATGTTCACCCGCCTGTAAGGCGCCGGCCTCTCTCCGATTCCTTGCCAGGTGTGGATGCTGCCGCCCACACAACCGCGAGACGGTCAACGCTGGAACGTCGGCGCTCCGCGCTGATCGAGGCGATCACCACCTGCGCCCCTTGCCCGGCGGCCTGCTTGGCCACTTCCCATCCGAATGCCGGACGTTCCGCCCAGCTCGATCACTCGTTTATTTTGCATGGAATCCTAACCCGTAAGGATGATCTTGGCCTCCATGCGGTTCGTGCATAATATGGCATCCGTGCGTTTGGACGTGACGTTGTTCACGTGCATTGCCGAGACAGGTACAGGCACGGCAAGTAGCCGGGCATCAACCGGCGCTAAAGGCTGGGGGAGGTTAGACTGGCTGGCGAAACCGCCTGCCCCATCGTGACGGAACCACAGTTCGAGAGGCAAGGCGGAGCGGGAATTCGGGCGCCAGGCGGCTTTTTCCCGAATCCGCTATACGGCGGCCATCGCGCAACGCTCCGGGCGCGAGCAGGCATTATACAAGATGCGGCGGACTTCGGGCTCGTAAAACGGCTGGGCTAGCAGATCGTACGCTCCCAGGTTCAAGGCTTCGGCCCAGAAGCGGGCATCGGCTTGCGGGTCGGTGACAATCACTTCCAGTTCTTGTGGGCACTGCCGGGCCAAATGCAGCGCATCCGGCCATGTTCCGTCGGGCAAAGCGGCTTCCGTCAGAATGACGCCGTAGTCTTCCTGTTGAAGCTTAGCGTGCGCCTGCTGCAAGGTTTCCACGTGGTCTACCGTAATGGGCAATGAATGCAACATGCGCGAGAGGCGGCGGGCATCATCCGGATGCCCGGAAACGAACAAAATCCGGGATCTCACTTTCTGCACGCTCCTTTTGCTGAAGCTTCTTTAATTTTACCGCGGGAATGAGACTAGCGGATGACAATAACGAAAAACTAGTGTTGCGCCACACCTTTGTCAGGTTTCATGACAGCCACGTAACTCAGGTTGCGATAGAGCTGGTTGTGGTCCAGGCCGAACCCCACCACGAAGCGGTCGGGAATCTCGAAACAGCGGTAGTCCACCGGCACCTGCACGATACGGCGCGAGTTGCGGTCCAGAAATGTGCAAACCGATAGCGAGTTGGGGGCCCGTCCGGCCAGCGTTTGCAGCAGATAGCGCAGGGTGAAGCCGGTGTCCACGATGTCTTCCACCAGCAGGACGTCCTCGTCTTCGATGCTCTCGTCCAGGTCTTTGGCGATGCGCACCACTCCCGGCGCGCCGCTCTTATTCGAAAAGCTCGAAATGCCTAAGAAATCGATCTTGAGCGGCACTTCGATGTGCCGCGCCAGCGCCGTGAGGAAAAAAATGGAGCCCTTCAGCACGCCCACCAGCTTTAACGTTTTCCCCTCGTAGTGGCGGGAAATCTCGGCAGCCACCTCGCGGATGCGCTGGTCGATCTGCGCCTCCGTGAAGAGGATTCGCTCGATTCCGGGGAGTGCCGGCGTGCTCATGCCTGCACCGGCCGGCCCACCAGGCCGTATTTGAAGATCAGGTTTTCGAAATCCTTCTGGTAATAAACCTGGATGTTCAGGTGCGGATAGAGCTCGCGCAGCAGACGTACCTTGCGGTTCTTGCGCGTGACGAGAGATTGCTTCATGGTGGTCAGTTCCACGTAGAGGTCGCACTCGGGCAGATAGAAATCGGGCGTGAACGATTCCAGCACGGTGCCGTCGGCGGCGTATTGCACGGGGAAGCTGCGGGGCTCATATTCCCAGGCGATGCGGTAAAAATCCAGCAGGTTGGCGAACATTTCCTCGCTCTGGTGGGCGAACATTTTCTGGCGCAAAGTAACGTGGCCGGGCGGAACAATGCTGTATCGCGCCAGTTTGAGCCGCATCTGGAACTGCAGTTGCGCTTCCGCGGCGGCGGAAAGAAAGCCGCGCTCCTTCAGGCCCGTCGAGGCCACGGCGGCTTCGATCAGTTCGGCCATCTGTTCGGTGGAGAGAGTCTCCGCGTTGAGCACCAGGTCGAACAGCTCCGCGGTTGCCTTGGTTTTGCCGAACTTGGCCTTGCGGTCGGTCCGCGCCTGGGCCTCCAGTTGCAGCAGAAGCTCGCGCGCAGGGGCCCGTTCCATGCGGCAATCGAGCATCAGGTTGCCGACGCGGATGTTTTCCGGCGCCACCACGTGAACCCGCAGCATGCTGCCAAAATGGCGCGCCTGCAACTCGCCGCCCACGGCGCAGTAGACCACGTGAGCCTCGGTGGCCAGGTGCGCCAGGATGGACGTAACCAGGCTGGGGAAAGCCTTGTCGGGGATTTGCGCATCGGCGCCGAATTCCTGCTCGGTAAGGGTCCGCAAACGGGATTGCGTCAGCAGCTCAAAGCCCAGACGCTGCGCACTGATACGCGCGACTTCCTCGTAGCGGCACCCGGGATGGCCGGAAACGGCGATCAGCGCCATGTTACTAGCCCATCATAACGCGCTGGGCATTGCCATAACCCGCCAGGCTTCGCCCCGAAGCCTGGGCGCGCAAAACTCCGGGTGAAGCATCTCCACCAGTGCTTCCAGAGTCTCCACCACGCGCGGACCGGGCCGATTGAAGTACCGATTCCCGTCGCCGAGGTACACCCGGCCCTCGCGTACCGCTCTCAGATCGCGCCAACCGGGACGTTCGGTCATCCAATGCATTTCCCGGGCGGTACGCTCAAGGTCGAAGCCGCAAGGCGCCACAATCACCACGTCGGCGTCGGCCTCCGCGAGTTGCTCCCAGCGCATCCACGGCGAATGCCGGCCGTTCTCGCCGAAGAGATTCTGGCCGCCCGCCATGCGGATCAGTTCGGGCATCCAGTTGCCTGCCGCCATCAGCGGTTCCACCCATTCAATGCAGGCCACGCGCGGCAGGGGGCCGGCTTCCGGCGGCGGGCAAAGGGCCTGCATGCGCCGTTCCAGCTCCGTAATGACGCGCTCGCCGCGTTCGCCGATATCGAGCGCGCGCGCCACCCGCCGGAAATCCTCCCAAATCTGCGCCAGCGAATCCGGCTGCAGGGAAACGACCTTCGGCTGCCCCGGAATGCCGCGCGCCAAGGCCTGCTCCACGTCGCGCAGGCTCACCGCGCACACCTCGCACTGAATCTGCGTCAGGATGTGGGTGGGCGCGAGACGCGCGAGCACTTCGTCGAAGACTTCGTAAATGGAAACCGCGGTGCGCGCCCGTTCCTTCACCTGCCGGTCGATCTCGCGGCTGTCACTGCCGGCGGCGATGCGCGGACGCGTACACACCGGCAGCGATTTCACGGCCTCCGGGTAGTCGCATTCGTGCGACCGGCCTACCAGATGGTCCAGTTGTCCGAGGGCATCCACGATCTCCGTAGCGCTGGCGATGAGTGAGACGATACGAGGCACGGGATTCTCCGTCAATGCGCCAGACCCGAGGAGGCCTGGTTCGGTTCCCACAACGTCTCCGGCGCACCCGCCACGGCGCTGGCCCAACGGCTCCAGACAAACAGCGCGTCGCTCAGACGATTCAAGTAGCGCACCGTCTCGGGAGCAACGCTTTCTTCCCGCGCCAGCGCAACCAGTTCGCGCTCCGCGCGGCGGCACACCGTGCGGCAAACGTGCAGGTCCGCGTTCAAGCGGCAACCACCGGGCAGAACGAAGGAGCGGAGCGGCGCCAGCTCTTCGTTCATGCGATCTATTTCCCGCTCGAGTTGCTCCACCTCCACATCGGTGACGCGCGCCTGTTTGGGGTGCACGTCGGCCTGCAGGGTCGCCAGAATCGAGCCCAGGTTGAAAAGTTCGTGCTGCACGCGAAGCAGAATTGCCCCTAGCGGCGCCAATTGCGGTGCAGCACCGGCCATCTCCGCGATGGTGGCGCGCGCCACGCCGAGGAAGGAGTTCAGCTCGTCCACGGCGCCGTACGCGGCGATACGCAGTCCGTCCTTGGGGACCCGCTGCCCGCCGGCCAGAGCAGTCTCACCCTGGTCGCCTTGGCGGGTGTAGACGCGGTTGATGGCTAAACGCGGTCGGTCGAACGGTTGGTCGCTCATTTTACCTTCTCCGAATATTCGCCGCGATCAAAGTGTACACTAATTTCAGAGCGCTCATGTGCAAGCTAATTTACCGCGTGGCGCGGGTCGTACTAACGATCGCCATAACAGGCCTGCTGATTTCGGTTGACGGGGCCCAAGGCAGGCCGGACAAGAAAAAGTCTCAGGCCGCTTACCAGAGGGGTCAGATCGCCGACCAAGCCGGCAAGCGAGACGAGGCTATCGCCGCGTATACCGAAGCCATCGAGGCCGATGGCGGCAACGCCGCCCCGCTGCGGGCCCGGGCCAAGGATTATTTCGCGGCCGGCAACCAGGACAAGGCTGCCGCTGACTTCGAGACGGCTGTGAGAGTTCAGCCGGGCGACGCCCAGAACTACTTCGCGCGCGGTCAATTCTTCAGCGATACCGGCCAGCCGGAACGGGCCGTGCAGGATTTCACCACTGCCACCAGCCTGAAGCTGGAACGAACCGAGGTCTACACTGCGCGCGGCCGGGCGTACTCGGCCACGAGGCACTACGACAAGGCCATCGAGGACTTCACCCAGGCCATCAAGCTCCGGCTCGACAACCCCGAGCCCTATGAAGGCCGCGGCATTGCGCTCGCGGCGGAGGGAAAATACCGCGACGCCATTGAGGACTTCGGCACGGCGCTGAGCCACAAGGGGGATTACGAAGAGGCCTTTGTGGAACGCGCGCTGGCCTATACCGGCATCGCCGACTTCGAGCATGCCGACCAGGACCTGACCGCAGCCCTCAAATTAAACGGCGAAGACGTTCGCGCCTGGCGCGTCCGCGGCGCGGTGCGCGAACGCCTGGGCCACGATACGGATGCGATCGCCGATTATACCGAAGCCATCAAGCGCGACCCCAAGGACGTGCGCCTGTTTCTGGCCCGCGGCGCGGTGTACGCGCGGCTCCAAAGGTACCAGGAATCTCTCGATGATCGCGATGAGGCGGTAAAACTCGCCCCCCGCAGCGCGGAAGCGTATGTGGCCCGCGGCAGTTCGTACCATTTCCTGGGGCAGCACGATAAAGGCATCGCCGACCGCACCACCGCCATCTCTCTGGACCCGGCCAGCGCGCTGGCATGGACCGCCCGCGGCAACGCCTACTACCTGCTGAACCGGTACGCGGAAGCCGTCGCCGACCTGCGGCAGGCCATCCGCCTCGACCCCGGCAACCGGCAGGTGCAGGAACTCCTAGACTTGGCCGAGGCCAAAGTGGAACAGGCCGCCGCCGAGGCCATCGTCAAGCCTCCGCCCGCGGACACGATTTCCGTTCGTTTGCCCGGAACGGCGCCCACTCCGCCGGTGCCCGAAACGACGACCACGCAGCCCGTGGAACCACCTGCTGAAGTGAAGGCTGGGGTCAAGACCGAGGCTGAGGTCAAACCCGAGCCGAAGCCGGCGCCACCGCCCGAGGTCAAACTCGAACCGAAGGCAGAGGTCAAACCCGCACCGAAGCCGGCGCCACCGCCTGTGGTCAAGCCCGAACCGAAGGCGGAGGTCAAACCCGCACCGAAGCCGGCGCCACCGCCCGAGGTCAAACCCAAACCGAAGGCGGAGTTCAAACCCGCACCGAAGCCGGCGCCACCGCCTGTGGTCAAGCCCGAGCCGAAGACGGCGCCACCGCCTGTGGTCAAGCCCGAACCGAAGGCAGAGGTCAAACCCGCACCGAAGCCGGCGCCGCCGCCCGAGGTCAAACCCGAGCCGAAGGCGGAGGTCAAACCCGCACCGAAGCCGGCGCCTCCGCTCGAGGTCAAGCCTCAACCGAAGTCGGAAACCAAGCCGATACCGCCAAAGCCGCCCGAATCGCCGGCGAACCCTCCCCGTCCGGCAACTGCGCCCGCAGTCCCGGCCGCAGGCGACACCGCCCTAGCCTTGTACAGGCGGGGATTCGCGCTTCTCCAGGAAGATCATCTCGCTGAAGCGATCGAGCAACTCGACGCGGCCCTGAAGATGGATCCCAAGCTGGCGCTGGCATTGAACGCCCGCGGCTACGCGTACTACCGGCAGAAGCAATACCCCGAGGCTATGGCGGATTTCGATAAAGCGATCCTGCTCAACCCGGCGTATGCCAACGCCTACCTGAATCGCAGTTGGGCCCGCCGCGCTACGGGCGACACTGCCGGCGCTGACGCCGATGCCGCCAAAGCCAAGGACCTGGCGCCGAAGCCTGCGAAATAAGACGGCGCACCGCTACCCCTGGCTTCCCATCGCCTTTTCGATGAACTCCCAAACCTTGGGATTGACGAACGGCGCGCTCTGCTCCTTCATAGTGCCCGGCCAATTCGCCCGGTCCGCCCAAGCCTTGCCCAATCCGCGCGAAACTTCGGGATCTCCACCTGTGAAAACCTCCACCAGCTTGCGCCAGCGCGCGGCGAGTGCCTGCGCCTTTTCCGAGGCGGGATCTTCGTCCAGCGCGGCTTCCACATCGCGAAACAGTTCGCTCCAGGCTCGCGACACTTCTGCCTGCATCTCCGGGCTCCATTCTCTGCGCTTCCCGGTCAATTTGGCCTGCGCCTCTTCGCTGTAGTACTTGTTCATGAACTCGGTATTCTCTTGCATTTCGATCACCTCAATGATTTTGGCCAACACCTGAACGCCGGCCGGATTGCCGCATGCGATCGCGTGTTCGGCGTCCTGGATGGCATGGTCCAGGCTGCGCCGCTTCTCTTCCAGCGCCAGGCGCTGCGAGCGCAAAACCTCCGGGAGCCGGCGCGCTTCCCGGTCGAGCAGAGTCTTGATCTCCTTTAGAGGGAGACCGAGAAACTTCAGCGCCACAATCTGCTCCAGCCGTTCCAGATCGCGCTGGCTGTAGAGACGATATCCGGATTCGGATCGCTTGGGCCGTAACAGCGCCAGCCGGTCGTAATAGTGCAGCGCGCGCACCGTCACACCTGCCAGGCCGGCGAATTCCTTCACCCGGTATCCCCGCATCGGGCCTCCGCTCTCCTCATTGAGGATCGACCCTGGCGTTGCGTCAGAGTCAAGAACCATTTTAAAGAGGCGGCGAAGCAGTGTAACCATACCGCTACATCCGGAATGGTATGATCCGATATGCCAATTTTGATTGGAATGCTACTTGGATTGGTGGCATGGTTCGTGCTGCGCGTCCTCCTGATGGGCGTTTACACGGTGGACCAGAACGAGCGCGCGGTGAAAACCAGTTTCGGCCGCGCCGTCCGCGTGCCGGGCAATAAAACGACTTTGGAAGATCCCATCGCGGAGGCCCTACGGCCCGAGGAGAAGGCCCGCTACACGTACCCGCAGGTACGCGTGATCCAGCCCGGCGGCCCGTACTTCAAAATGCCCTGGGAGAAGGTGCGCAAGGTTTCCATCGCCACCATGACCGTCAACATGGCGCTCGATCCGGAAACTCCCGGCGCGAACGACGGCGGCACGCGTCTGGAGGCCGTAACCAAAGACCAGCTCAATACCGGACTCACGGGCCAGATCCGATATCGCGTGAGCGAAGCCAACCTGTACGCGTTCCTCTTCGGCATTAAGCGGCCGTTCGTCCACGTGGTGGCTTACTTCGTCTCCGTGCTTCGACAGCGCATCGCCAATTTCGAGGCCAAACCGGAGCCTCCCGGCGCGGCCGACGGCGCCGGCGCGGTGGTGCCGCTGGCCGGCAGCGAGATGACCGGCATCTCCATCAACGACCTGCGCAAGAATCTGCGCGACCTGAATGAGTACATGGACAACGAGTGCCGGTCGGCGCCCGCGCGCTACGGCGTGATTCTGGACGCCTCGCTGATTACCGGCATCGACCCGCCGCCCGAAGTGGAATCGGCGCTGGCGGCCATCAACACCGCGCACAACCAGGTATCCAGCGACATCAGCCTGGCGCAGGCCGCGGCGGACCAGCGCGTGGTGCAATCGCGGCGCGCCGTGGAGATCGAGACTTTGCGGGCGCAGGCGGAAGTGGAACCGGTGAAGTCGCTGGCCGCCGAACTGGGCGAGTTGCACCGTACCGGGCCCAACATATTGGGCGCTTATCTGCGGAATGTGCGGCTGGCGCTCTATGACAAGGCGCAACAGATCTACCTGGAGGCGGGCAAATGACCGACCGATTCTTTACCGACATCCTCTTAACCGCGGTGATCGTATTTGTCGGCGCATTTATCGCCGAGCCCGTGTTTTTGGCTCTGGGCCGCATCTTTGGCATTTATGCCGTGGTTCAGGAACGGACGGCGCGGGTTTACATGCTTTTCGGGAAAGTGGTTGGCATTCTGGATGAACCGGGGCTGTATTTTCTGCCCGGCAAGCTGGGGGCGGCGGCGTTCGTCATCAACCTTCTGGGCAATTGCTACGTGCTGGATTTGCGGCTTGACCAGGAGTATCTGCGCAGCCAGCCGGTGAACTCGGAAGAGGGCGCGCCCATGGGGATCGGCATCTGGTACGAGATGTGGATCAGCGACCCGGTTTCCTACCTTTTCAAGAACACCGATCCGCGCGGTTCTCTGCGCGCCAACGTGAGCAATGCCACGGTACGCTGCTTGAGCAATATGAAACTGGCGGAGATGCTGGAAACGCGCCACAACATGAGCCAGACGGTGCGCGCCGAAGTCACTGGTAAATCGCAGGCGTGGGGATATCAGCTCGGGTCCGTCTACATCCGCAAGGTGCATTTCCGCGACGCCGGCATGATCAAGCAGATCGAGGAAAAGGTGGTCAACCGTCTGCGGCAGGTGACCTCCGCGATCAAACAGGCGGGCGCCAACCAGGTGAGCGTGATTACCAGTTCGGCCGAGCGCGAGGCCGCTATCGAGTTCGCCAAAGCCGCCGCCATTCGCCCGGCCACTCTGGGGCAGGCCCTGCAGGAGATCGCCCGCGAACCGGCGGTTTCGGAGGCACTCTTCGACGTGCTGGAAACGCAGCGGATTCTGGCCGGTAATGCGCGTTTCACGTTGCTGCCGTCGGGGCCGCACTCCCGCATCCTGGCAAATTTGTTGGCTGCGGACGGCGCTTCCAAAAAGCCGGCTGCCAGCGCATCGTAAAATATCGATGTGAAGAGAATTCGGCGCGGGGCACAATTCGTCGTGCTGGCATTGGTCCTGCTGTACGCCGGCGACTACGTTTCGGCGCGCTTCCGCCTTCCCAACGGCCGGCAGACGCTGGGCAGCGTGGATGTCCAGATCATGTGGGCCATCAAGCAGAAGAACGGGCGCATCGATTACGAACTGGGCGACACCGAAACGCAGCCCTGTCTGTATTCGCTGTTTCCGCATCTGGGATATACGCCCTGCTGGTACCTGACGCGGCATAAGAATCAGGTGATCAAAGTGAGTTCTCTACGTCACCATCCAGCGGCTTGGTACCCTGTGAATTCGTGCCGCTTTCCTCTAAGACTACCCGAACCTATTTTCTGCTGGTCCTCTTCCTCGCGCTGCGGGCATTCGGCAACTTGAGCCTGGCGTGGGGCACCAAGCACCTGCCGGAAACTCTGGCGGCCGATCCGCTGGTGTACATTCGCTCCATGCTGCATCCCGGTATTTCGGTGGGGATCGCGATGCTGATCCTGGCGCTGATGGTGCGGCTGGCGCTGTTGAGCGTAGCCGATCTCAGTTTCATCCTGCCTATGACGGCCATCGGATACGTGCTGGCGGCGCTGCTGGGGCGAGTCTTTTTGCATGAGGCGGTGAGTCCGCAGCGATGGCTGGCGGTCACTTTAATCTTTGCCGGCGCCGCCCTGGTGAGTTCCACGCCGCAGGCCACCTCCGGCAACGTCGAGGGCTCGAAATGACCTGGGTACTGGTGATCGTGATGGTGGTGGCCACGGTGCTGAGCGATCTGCTGCAAAGCTTCGAGATGAAGCGCGCTGGCGAGCAATCGGTGGGGGCGCGCGGCGTGGGCCGCCTGTTGCGGATGATCGTGGCGCGGCGCTACCTGCTGCTTTCCATCGTATGCCTGGCGTTCTCGTTCTTCGCTTTTATGGCGCTGGTGCAATCGGCGCCGCTCAGTTTCGCTGTTCCCGTGTCGGCGTCCAGCTTCATTCTGGAGACGGTACTGGCGAAAATTCTGCTGAAGGAGCACATCGGCGCGCGGCGCGCGGCCGGCTGCCTGCTGGTGCTTTGTGGGGTGGTGCTGCTCGGGAAATAGCGCGTGGGCAGACTCTTCTAGTCTGTGGAGGGCTTCTTCAGCCTGGCCTCAGCCCGCCTATGCCGCACAGCCAGATGCTCCACCCCCATATCTGCGAATGCCAGCCACCGCCGACCCTGGTGGGCTGAAGCCAAGGCCATAGGTTTTCCTTGGCCTACTGTAAACAGCTTCGAGCCCACTCCAGCAGCGTACGGCATGGCCTGCACAAAAATGCGGGAGACCGGGGTGCGGCGCCCGATCTCCCGCTGAGGGACGCGGGCTTATTGGTAAATAACGGATCCCGCCGTGCCTAGCGACGCCGAGAACGCCGAGGCCACCGTTGTGGAAGGCGTCGCCGTCAAGGCGGGTGCGAAGGAAGTGGGCGGGGGCCCCGAGGATACACTCAGGTATCCCGCGCCGCCCGAGGCGGACGCCGGAGTAGCAGGCAACTGGTCGAGCACCTGCGAGGAGACGGTAAAACCTCCCGTCCCCGCCGTGGTAGTGCAGATAAATTCCGCCGCCGTGGTAATGGCATTTGCGCCCGTTCCCGATGTCGTACCCGAATAGCCGGTGATCGTCACTACGTCGGTGGAATTCCCGCCGGTCCACGTCAGCGGCAGCCCCTGAGCGCGGGTAACTGTCGCGGGTAATCCGCCGGTAACGGTCAGCGGCGTTCCCAAGGTAATCGACGTGTTGAAGCTGCCTACACCTGTCCCGCCCGCGCCGGCCAAAGTATAGGTGCCCGCCACCAGCGTGCCGTTAACACCGCCCGGAATTGTAACCCCCGACTCTCCGATGGTTAGCGAGTAACTGCCATTAGTGTCCGTCAGGGCAGTCTTGTTCAGGTTCGACCCGTTGGGCCCGCTCAGCGTGACCGCGCCGGCATCGAGAACCGTGGCTACGCCTCCCGCCGACACTGTCCCGGTGCTCGTAATGGTTACCTGGATCACCGTGCACGATCCTATGGTACTTTCCGAAAACGACCCGGGAAGCGACGCCAGCGCTTGCAATTCGAAGCCGGTGACTTGCGTGAACTGTCCTCCTGCCGAAGAGTAAGTGAATGTGCCTGTGCCCGGCACCGTCTCCGTAAGTTGCGAGATTGAGAATCCACCCGCGTTGATCGTTCCCCCGTTATCCAGAGCCGTCAGTTGCGAGGTAGTGTATCCCGGCAGCACGCATGTGCTTGCGGACGCGCTGGGAGCGATCGAAATGGTGGCCGCCGCGCTAGTGACATTGTTCTCCACAAGCTGCAAAGTCACCGTGCATCCCGTGCTTATAGTCGAAGGCAAAGTGATATCGATCTGATCCAGCCCGGTAAAACCCGGCACCCGTCCGGCATACAACGCCGTCACAGGGGTCCCGCCAACCGTCGCCGAAACGGTTACTCCGTTGGTCAGGAAATTATATGCCGACTGGGCGATATTATCGCCGCCGGGCACGGGCCCAAGTCCGGTGGCATAGATCACGATCGTCTGTCCCGGTTTGGCGGGAGAAATCGTATAACCGCCAACCGAACCCGTGGTCAGGCGATTCAGATCGTACTCGGTTACTGAAATAATGTTCTGCACTACGGCCAATCCGCTGCCGGTGGTGTCCTGAGTCAGCATTTCGGGCTTCTGCTTTACCACCTGCACCGAAAAAGCCGGGCTGGTATTGCCGCTATAAGTTACGGTCACGTTATAGGCGCCCACCGCCAGGGTCGACGGGAGAACGGCGGCAATCTGGCTCACTCCGTTTTCGTCGTAGGTGTAGATCAGGTATGGGTTCGTTCCGGTTCCGCCCGCCGCCGGCGTAAAGGTGATGGAGGTTCCACCGGACGAAGTGGGGAGCGGATACGAGAGGGACGTATATCCGCTGGCGCAAATATTGGTTCCCTTCACCACAAAAATACTACCCTCCGCGATATTCGCCGTGTAGCTCCCCGCGTCCAGCACCGCCGTGATCGCCGGTGGAGGGTTGGTTACCGTCCCGCCCGTGGTGATCGTACCGCTTCCCGAAAAGGTTATCGAGATGCCGCTGGTTCCTATCGATCCCGACCCTGGCAGCGAAGGGAAAGACCCCGTGTCGCCGGCGTAACTTCCCGAGGCGCTGGTAATCGTCAACGATCCCGTGCCGGACGAGTCCTTCAGCCAGGCAAGCGGTAATACCAGCGTCCCCGCCAGCGATCCCGCCGAGCTTCCCGAAATCGTGATAATGAAGGGAACGCTCGTGGTGCTACCGCCGCCCTCCAGTGCGCTCAGAGGTACCGTTGCGCTGAAGGCTCCGTTCGCGGCGATCCCTCCGGTCAGCGTGGCCGTGCCCGTGATCGCATAAGACGTGCCGGACGCGGATAGGGCTTCGGTAGCCGTCACCGAAAGTGTTGTCGTGGCCGCCTGCGCCGCCGCGCAGACTAATACGGCCGTCAGAACTCGTAGCATTATTTATCCTCCCCGTAGACGCCCTTCAATCCGGCCTTGGCTCCTCCGTTAGCCAAAGCCGTCTGGGCGCCCCAGAAAGTGGAACGCAGGAAAAGTGCGCGGGGCGGCTCATTTTAGTCGGTAAGTGCGCGAAAGCTCAGTTGCTGCCGTGTAGGCAGGCCCGCGTTTGCAAACGGCGCCTCCATTGGCGCAGCTTTCATTCTGGCTTCTGACTCCATATCCCGAATGGAGATCGAGGGCCAGCCCTTGGCCAGTTAGAAGTCCTGCTCGCCGTCGTGCAAGGGAAACTCTTTTCGGCTCTCCCGGCGTGGCGCGATCGTGGGCGAGCCGAGCCTAGGGGCCGCCGCCACGGCAACTCTGGAAACCGTCTCATGCCCTTCGCCGCCCACCATCCCGGTCAGCCGTTTCACAACGTCCTTCAAGGCGGAAGCCTGCGCCGTCAGCTCCTCCGACGCCGAAGCGCTTTCTTCGGCGCCGGCGGCGGCCCTTTGGGTCACCTGTTCCATCTGGGTGACGGCCTTGGCCACCTGCTCGGTGCCACGCGACTGTTCCTGGCTCGCCACATTGACCTCGTCCACCAACTCCTGGATCTTGGTCGAATCCTGTGCGATTCCGCGGATCGCCGCGGCTACCTGGTCCACCTTCGCCTTGCCGTCACGCGACCGGGCAATGGAGTCGGCAATCAACGATGCCGTGTCTTTCGCGGCTTGGGCGGAGCGTTGTGCCAAATTGCGCACCTCGTCGGCCACCACCGCGAAGCCCATACCGGCCTCGCCGGCCCTGGCCGCTTCCACCGCCGCGTTCAGCGCCAGAATATTGGTCTGGAAGGCAATTTCGTCGATAACCTTGATGATTTTCGAGATTTTCTCGCTGGATCCGTTCAGCTCTTGCATGGCCGCCACGGTCTCATCCAGAGAGCGATTGGTTGCAGCGAACTTCGCCTGGAGACTCCCCACCATTTCGGCAGCCGAACGCGTGTTCTCAGTATTCTTTCGCGCCATGGAATTGATCTCCTCGCTCGACGAGGAGGTCTCTTCTAAAGAAGCTGCCTGCTCGGAAGATCCCTGAGCCAGCGCCTGGCTGGAGGAGGCAATCTGCGTGGCCGCGCTGGCCACCTGCCCGGCCCCGCCGCTTAAGTCCGAGACGACGCTCAACAACGCCCGGTTAGTGGATCGCACGGTATAAAACAGCAGGGCGCCGCCGCCCACGATATTGACGGTCCGAAGGGCCCACATCAGCCATTGGTCGGCGCCCGCAAATGCCATGATGCTCTGAAGCATACTCAGCCCGATCAAAAACGCCCCGGTCAGGGCGAATTTCCGCCCGATAGTCATTCTCGATTGTTGCAAGTGCCGTTTCCTCCTCGCGTGAAGCAAAGCCCCACAGGATCTCTATCGGCGCAAGCCGCCGTACCTTTAGCGCGAACCCGAAAAGACGACCCCTGAAAATCCGGCCCGCCAGGAGTTACCATACGGGCGAATCCGAAAAGAGCCCTATGAGACGATCGCTCGCCCTCTCCCTGTTCTTCCTCGCTTCCCTCGCGGAGGCGGCGAACTACCAGAATTTCCGCGTGGCCGTCTATGCCCGCGCCTACGAAGTGGTGCAAATGAAGGATCCGGCGTGGCTCGAAGCCCGTTGGACCACCATTACCACCGGCCTCAAAGTCGACAAGATTTATCTCGAAACCCACCGCGACGGCATTATTCCCGACCAGCAGACCATCGACGCCGCCAAGCGTTTCTTCAAGAGCAAGGGAGTGGAGACGGCGGGCGGAATCGCCACCGTGGTGAATGAGCGCAACCGCTTCGAAACCTTCGTCTACAGCAACCCCGAGCACCGCAAGAAGCTGCAGGACATCGTCGAGTACACCGCCAAAAACTTCGACGAGATCATCATCGACGATTTCTTCTTCACCAGCAGCAAGAGCGATTCCGACATCGCCGCCAAGGGGGACAAGACCTGGACCCGCTACCGCCTCGACATCATGGCCGACGCCGCCCGCAATATATTGGTCGGCCCCGCCCACAAAGTCAACCCGCGCGTCAAAATGGTCATCAAGTATCCCAACTGGTACGAACATTTTCAGTACATGGGCTACAACCTGGAGGATGAGCCGCGCATCTTCGACGGCACCTACACCGGCGCCGAAACTCGCGACCCGGTCAACGGCACCCAGCACCTGCAACAGTACCAGGGCTACGACTTCTTCCGCTATCTCGAAAACATCAAGCCCGGCGCCAACGGCGGCGGCTGGGTCGATCCCGGCGGCTTCCGCGATAAAGAGCGGTACTCCGAAGAGCTTTCGCTGCCGCTCTTTGCCAAGGCGCCCGAAATCACGCTTTTCGATTTCCGCTCGCAGTTGGCCCCCATGCGCGGCGGCACAAACCAGACTAGCGGGCCGAAAACCATCACCGAGCTTGCCGGCAGCGTCTTCGAGCGAGTGGATGGTTTCATCGGCAAATTGGGAAAGCCCATCGGCGTCAAGAGCTACAAGCCCTTCCATTCCTCCGGCGAGGACTTTCTCCACGACTTTCTGGGCATGATCGGCATCCCCGTGGAAATGACCCCCACGTTCCCTACCGACGCCCCCACCGTGCTGCTCACCGAATCGGCCAAATTCGACCCCGACATCGTCGCCAAGATGAAGAAGCAGTTGACCGGCGGCAAAAAGGTGGCGATCACCTCCGGCCTGCTCCAGGCGCTCCAGGGCAAAGGCATCGAGGATATCGCCGAGCTTGAAGTCACCGGCCGCCGCGCGCTGGTCCGCGACTTTCCCGCCGGCTTTTTCGCCCGCGGCCCCGCCGCGCATCTCGACGCCGACATCGTCATCCCCGAGATTCGCTACCCCACCAACGACGCGTGGGAAATCGTCACCAGCGCCACTCGCGGAATCGGTTATCCTATTCTGCTGCAGACCAGTTATAGCAAGGGCATCCTGTACGTGCTGACCGTCCCCGATAATTTCGGGGATCTCTACAACCTGCCGCAATCGGTGCTGACGCCCATCCGCACCGCCATCGCAGGCGACCTGCCGGTGCGTCTGGATGGCCCCGGCCAGATCGGCTTATTTATCTACGATAATGATAAGTTCATCATCGAAAATTTCCTGGCGCCCGGCGGAAAAACGCTTGCCGCCAGGGTGGCAGTCGACAAGAAGTTCACAAAACTGGTAGATGTGGTGACAGGCCAGCAGATCGCGGGACAGACAGCGGGTGACCGGATGGTCTTCGATTTGTCCCTGGAACCAGCCACGTACCGGGTTCTTTCGGCCGAGTAGTGTTATGAAATCGATGTTTTTGCTGTTTCTTGCCGCGCCGATGTTCGCGGCTGCTCCCACGCTGGAAATCAGAGTGGACCAGGTGGGTTACCTGCCCACCGCTCCCAAAACAGTGTTGGTATCGTCAAAAACCCTCGCCACGGAGTTCACTGTGAAGAACTCCAAAGATGACAAAGTGGCGTTTCGCGGCTTCCTGCCCGCGCCCGTCGAAGATTTCGATTCCGGCGACCGCCTGCAGGCGGGCGATTTCAGCAAGCTCATCAAGAGCGGGACATACTACATCGACGTGCCGGGCGTCGGGCGAAGCTGGAACTTCGACATCGCGCCCGATGTCTATGCCAAAACCTGGCGCCTGGCCATGCGCTCCTATTACGGGCAGCGCTGCGGTATCGCCGTCGATCTGGGGCCTGAATTTCCCGGCTACAAACACCCAGCCTGCCATCTGGAAGCCGCCTACCACGCCACTTCCGGCAAGAGCGGACCGGCTACTGCCAAGGGCGGCTGGCACGATGCCGGCGACTACGGCCGCTACGTGGTCAACTCCGGCATCACAACCGGTACCCTGCTGTGGACCTACGAGATCTACGGCTCGCGCCTGAAAACCGTCAATCTGGCGATCCCCGAGTCCGGCAACGGCCAGCCCGACATGCTCAACGAGATCAAATGGAATCTCGATTGGATGCTCGCCATGCAGGATGACGATGGCGGCGTGTGGCAAAAGCAGACCAGCGAGAAATTCTGCGATTTCATCATGCCGGAGAAGGACAAGCTGATCAGCTACATCATCGGCATCGGTAAGGAGCCCTTCAAGAGCAGTTGCGCCACCGGCGATTTCGCCGCCGTCATGGCCATCGCCGGGCGTGTCTATCAGCCCTACAATCCGGCGTTCGGCAACAAGTGCACTAAAGCCGCGCAGAAGGCTTGGGAGTGGCTCGGATACCACCTCAACGTGCCTTTCCGCAATCCCCCGGGGATCTCGACCGGCGAGTACGGCGACGCCAATTGCGCCGACGAACAACTGTGGGCCGCGGCCGAACTGTTCCGAACCACCGGCGACCAGGCTTACTCGCGCTACTTCCTGGACCATTACTCCGCTTTCCGGAAACCCACTGTGGACGAAGAGGCCGAGCCGCCTTCGTGGGCCAACGTGGCCTCCCTGGCGTTGTGGACCTATGCCATGACCAAGGGCGGGGATGCCGGCGCGGTGAACACTATCCGCCACGACCTGATTGCCGCTGCCGACGAGATCGCCAATCGCAGCGCCAACAATGGCTACCGCATCAGCCTGTCCAATAAAGATTACATCTGGGGTTCCAATGGAGTGCTGGCCAATTATGGCATGGAGCTTCTCGTCGCCGGCTCGCTGTTGCACAATCCGCGCTACGGCGAAGCCGCCCTGGAAGACCTGCATTACCTGCTCGGCCGGAATACGTTCTCCTTGTCGTTCGTCACCCGCGTAGGGGAGAATCCCTTCCGCCATCCTCACCACCGTCCCAGCGGCGCCGACACGAATGACGAGCCCTGGCCGGGGCTCATGTCCGGCGGTCCCAACCGGGGCCGGCAGGATGACGTGATGCGAAAAGTGTCGCCCGATCTGCCCCCTGCGAAGATTTACCTCGACGACCAGGGAGCGTACTCCGCCAACGAAGTGGCCATCAACTGGAACGCCCCGCTGGTTTTTCTGCTGGCCGGCGCGCAAGAGGTCGGCGAGGCCGTTCCCGCACGCGGCGGACCAAGCGGCAGAGCTTCGGGTAAGCACAAATAAGTGGGGCAGACCCCTGGTCTGCGCGGGTCCCCCTGGACCCGCTGGTCGGCCGAAGAATCAAGCCCTTACACAACCGGGCAGGCCGCCCAGGGGTCCGGCCGCGGACCAGGGGGCCCGGCCCACTAACGAGAGGGGGTGAAGAATGCGCATTCGTTGCCGTATAGGGCGCCCGACGAGAATTCTGTTCTCGTTATGTGGCATTGGGCGGGACGCCGTCCGTTACCCGGCTGGCAGTGAGGCGGCTCCTGTACGCGTGCGCCATCGCCATTCTGGCTTCACGGCCCCAAAGGGGCCGCTTCTGGCTCCTGACTTCCATATCCCGCAGGGATATCGAGGCGGAGCCTTGCATAGTTGGATACTGATCTGCGCCGCCGCCGGAGCCGCCGGATGGTCGCTCGCGCAACCGCGGAAGGAGGCTGCCGTGCCGCCATATAAGGATCCCAAGCTGGGTGTGGAAGCGCGCGTCAAAGACCTGTTGCAGCGCCTGACACTCGAGGAAAAGGTGGCCATGCTGGCCGGCTCCGGCTGGATGGAAAGCCAGCCCATCGAGCGCCTCGGCATCCCCGCCATCAAGATGGCCGACGGACCCATGGGCGTTCGCGCGTGGACCGGAAGTTCCGCGGTGACCGACGCCACCAACGCCATCCGCATCACCAGCACGGCTTTCCCGGCGGGCCTTGCCATGGCCGCCACCTGGGACCCGGACCTGCTCGCCCAGCAGGGCAAGGCGATCGGCCAGGAAGTGAAAGCCTTGGGGCGCGATATGATCCTCGGCCCCACCGTCAATATCGCCCGCCAGCCGCTGTGGGGCCGCAATTTCGAAGGCTACGGCGAAGACCCCTATCTCGCCTCCCGCCTGGCCGTCGGCTACATCAAGGGCGTGCAAGGCGAGGGGGTCATCGCCACCGTCAAGCATTTCGCCGCCAACAATCAGGAGTTCGAACGCCACCGCATTGACGAAAAAATCGATGAGCGTACCCTCCACGAGATCTACTTCCCGGCGTTTCAGGCCGCCGTTCAGGAAGCCGGCGTTTGGTCGGTGATGTTGGCGTATAACAAGGTGAACGGACTGTATTGCGCCGAGAACCCCGCACTGCTGCACGACGTGCTCAAGAAGCAATGGGGCTTCAAAGGCTTCGTCGTTTCCGATTGGGGCAGCACCTACTCCACCGCCGCTACCGTGAACGCCGGCATGGACCTCGAGATGCCTGGTGGCGACCCCATGAAAGTCTGGTTCGCCAAACCCCCGACGCAGGCCGATGGCAATGGCGCCGGCTGGCTGACGCCCGACAAGGTCCTGGCCGCAGTCGCGGCGGGCCAGATCGCGCCCGCCGCGGTCGACGACAACGTGAGCCGCATTCTGCGCGTGACATTCACCGCCGGCCTGTTCGACAAGCCCCACACGGGCGGTGGCGCGGTCGACACTCCCGAGCAGAAAACCCTGGCGCGCACCGCCGCCGCCGAAAGCATCGTGCTGCTCAAGAATGACGGCGATTTGCTGCCCATCGCCAAGTCCGTTCGCTCCCTCGCGGTCATCGGGCCTAACGCCGGCGTGGCCCGCACTGGTGGCGGCGGCAGTTCCCTGGTGCGCCCGAATTATTCCATCGCGCCGCTCGATGGCATCCGCCAGCGGGCCGGCAACGCAGTGCAGGTGAACTACGCGCAGGGCGTCTCCATCCCCGGCGAGGACGCGAGCAAGGATTCGCCCGCCGCGCGCACCCAACTCCGCCAGAGCGCCGCTGCCGTGGCAGCCAAGGCCGATGCCGCAATCGTGGTGGTGGGCAACGCCCCGTCGATCGAATCCGAGGGCTTCGACCGCAAGACGCTGAGCCTGCCAGAGGGCCAGGACGAACTCATCCAGGCCATCGCCAAGGCCAACAAAAACACCATCGTGGTAATAAACGCCGGATCGCCCATAGCCATGGACCCATGGATCGCCCAAGTGCCCGCGGTCCTCACGATGTGGTACGGAGGGCAGGAAGGCGGCCACGCCATCGCCTCTGTTTTGTTCGGCGATTTCACTCCCTCCGGCAAACTGCCGGTCACCTTTCCGCGCAAGATCGAGGACACGCCAGCCTATGGCCACTATCCCGGAGACAACCTGCACACCGAGTACGCCGAGGGCATCTATGTCGGCTATCGCCATTACGACCGCGCCAACATCGAGCCGTTATTCCCCTTCGGCCACGGCCTGTCGTATACCAAATTCGACTACAGCGACTTGAAAGTCACACCCGACAAAATCGGACCCGGCCGTCGCGTGCAGGTCAGCCTGACGGTCCGCAATGGCGGGACACGCGCCGGAGCGGAAGTGGTGCAGCTCTATCTGCACCAGGCGAAATCCAGCGCCGACCGTCCGCCGCAGGAGCTGAAAGGCTTCCGCCGCGTGATGCTCACCGCGGGCCAATCGCAGACCGTGACGTTCACGCTCGATTCGCGCGCGATGTCGTTCTACAGCGTGGCGAAGCACGCGTGGGTCGCGGAGCCCAGCGCTTTCGACGTGCTGGTGGGAGCGTCGTCGCGCGATATTCGGCTGAACGGTGGATTTGAACTGACGGCGCGATGAGGGTGCTTTTGCTGAAGTCACCGCTCGACGAAGATGCCGGATGCGCCCCCTGGGATCAAGCACCAATTCCTTGTGCCTCAACCTCGGCGAGGTCGAAACGTCCTTCACACGGTGTAGTGAGAGCTCGTAGGAACGCGCCGACGCAAAGGCGGCTTCAGTTTGTTCGAGGGTGGCACGTCGGCAATGTCAAGGCGGTTTCCTCAAACGCCTGTTGCCGTATCGATGTAAGGATCATTATCGGAGTTGCGAGACATCCTGGATGCGGCGGTGAATATTGCGGATAACTTCATGCGTGTCGATCTCGCCCCGCGCGGCACGGTAGAGATCGACAACCGTGTCTGCCGGCACCGTCAGACCTTCCAGTTCCTGCTGAGCAATCGCGTGAGCAACAGCCCGCATGTTGCGCTGAATGCTTCGCTCGGAAAGTGTGGGCATTACCCTCCGCTCCCAGTTTGAGAATACCCCAAGAACTTCCGCGGCGCCCCCCGGAGCCATCACTCTGAAATTCTCTCCGCCCCGAGATACACTCTTAAAGGGGCAGCGGCGCGTGAAACGTCTTGCGGCAGGAAGTAGCCCGTGAGCGACTGGAAGATCGCGAAGCCGCCGCTGAGATCGAGCATCGGCCGGTGATCGAGAGCAGGAAGCGGCCGTCGGATAGGAACGCTTCGAGAATTCCGCGTTCATCGCGCATGGAATTCAATATTCCCGCTCCCGAACTTCACAGGTGGGAACACTGCTGCATTTCCAGTTTGGCATCGCCATGCCGCTCGCCGGACACCCACCACCACGAACTCTGGAAGCTCACCCCACGGGGATTTCGACTTCCGCGAAGCTGCCTGGCGCAGCCGCGTTGACGGCCTCAACGATTTGCTGAACGTGTGGCCGAAGCTGCGGCCACTGCTGCCTGCTCAGCACTACGATAGCAACTCTCCGCCCCTCCATATTCTGCTGGTAGCGCATGTTCTTGTCGGTCGTCAGGAAGACATCGAACCCGGCTTGCTCCGCGGCGATGAGCAATTCACCATTCTTGAGCCTGTCCCCAGCCCTGCTGAAAAGCGGTGCGAACCGTGTGCCCTTCGAGAAAAGGGCGGATTGGAACGGGTGTTCCCTGGTCGAAAAGTATCAGCACCTACGGCGTGAACGCAGGGGCTTTATCGAGACTGCGGACGGCGAATTCAATCACCGCCTTGACTTGTTCCCGGTCAAGCCCGTCGAACCACTCCATGATGTCGTCGATACTCGCCCCAGCTTCGATATTCTCGAAAATTGCCGACACAGGCATGCGGGTTCCCCGCAGCACCCAGGCGCCGCTGACCTTGCCGGGGATGCTTTCCACTGCGGGGCATTGTGACCAGTCGAGAACTGCCATCCTTCCGTCCCTAATCTCAAGAGTAGCCCGAAAATACCAGTCAAGGCCAGCTCCAAAATGCCGCCACGCAATCGCCGCGGAATTCTATATGAGGCGTTTCACACTGTTTGCCCCTCTATAGTGGCGGAGGGCTCGCGGCATCGCCGAGCCAGGTGGTCCACCACCAGCATCCCGTTCTGAGCTTCGCCGCCAAGGTATCGTCGCGATGGCGCGGACACCGTCGTAAGCCAGTAAGGCCAAGGCTGCGAGTGCTTCCCAGTCACGAGTCTTCGAGGTCTGGTCCATGCGAGCTGGGAACTGCGTTTCGCCGGAGGGTCACCACTGCAGTGCGACGCAAGGCACCCCCCCCGGAGCCATCACTCCGTCCGGCAAACCGCCGGTCACCTTCCCGCGCAAGATCGAGGACACGCCGGCCTTCGGCCACTACCCCGAAGACAATCTGCACACGGAGTACGCCGAGGGCATCTATGTCGGCTATCGTCATTACGACCGCGCCGACATCGAGCCGTTATTCCCGTTCGGCCATGGCCTGTCGTACACCAAATTCGACTACAGCGACCTCAAGGTCACGCCCGATAAGTTCGGTCCCGGCCGGCGCGTGCAGGTCAGCCTGACGGTTCGAAATAGCGGAACACGCGCCGGAGCGGAAGTGGTGCAGCTTTATCTGCACCAGGCGAAATCCAGCGCCGACCGTCCGCCGCAGGAACTGAAAGGCTTCCGCCGCGTGATGCTCAATGGCGGCCAGTTGCAGACCGTCACGTTCACGCTCGATCCGCGGGATGTCGTTCTACAGCGCGGCGAAGCACGCCTGGGTCGCGGAGCCCAGCGCTTTCGATGTGCTGGTCGGCGCGTCCTCGCGCGACATCCGGCTGAAGGGGAGTTTTGAGCTGACGGCGCGGTGAGGGTGCGGTACTGAACGCTACGCGGCACCGCTCTCGCCAGCATCGATCGGTTGGCAGTAGTGCGATGCTTTTGGTGAGTCTTGCCTTGGCGAGCGGCGCTTGGCGCCGACGAAGATGCTGGCCGCGTCCCCTGGGGTTCAAGTCCCACCTCCGGCACCAAAGCTAACTTCTTTGTCTTCAATAACTTCCATAAACTACACGTGTAGTCATGTACCTAATACGTACCAGAGCAACCTGCAAGCTCCGTTAAATCAGTAGTTTCCAGAGGCATGGGTTCCCAGTTTGTGCACAACGGCCCCTTGATAATTTCTGCCAGCGTGCTTTTATTCATTCAAAGGTCACAATTCAGATGACTACCCCAAAATGGAAATTACATCTTTCCCTCCGAGCATTGGCCGAATCGTCGTCTACAATCACCCAGGCTGCGCAGATGGGAAGTTTCCGGCAAAACAGTCGCCGGCAATGATCCAAAAAGTGAACGACGACGGAACCGTCGAGATGGTAGTGTTCAGCGTTTATGGCGGTTTGTTTTTCAATCACAGCGTCGAGCAGGGCGACGGGCCCAGCCAGTGGAACTGGCCAGCACGGGTCTAATACCTCCTCAGCGCAGAGAATACGGAAAGCGCCGTTCAGTATCGAACGGCGCTTTCCGTATCCGACGAAACGAGGTAGGATATGCGCATGATCGACCTCGGTCGCACCATCACGCTTCTTGGACTAAGTTACTTAGCGATCTCGTGTCCGGGACTGTTCGGGCAAGCGTCCTCGGTGACAGAGAGTCAACCGCAATCGGTGTGCGTCGTCACGCGTCCGGGAGTTCGTATCCCTTGTCCGCAGGGTTGGAACATTTCGGCAAAGGAACCCAGCGAAACGGAATTAGCGAACTTTGCGGTAACCTCAGAAAATCACCATGATTTCTCTGCTCCAGGGAGGGCATTGATTACCGTGTACAGTATTCCAGATGCCTACGATAGCTTGGCTCAGTGGATCGTGGCGTACCGCAGGTTAAACCCTGGTACGGTTGAAAGCACTCTGACGATCGCCAACCATGATTCTGGAAAGGTCGAGGTTCGTTGCATGACCTACGCGTCGGCTGGCCAAACTTCAACGAGCTATTTTTTTCAAATTGGAAGAACGCCAGTTGTCGTTGAGGTGGTCCATCGCGCTAAAGATCCGAAGAGAGACGATTATTTGGCTTCAGCCCGCTGGATGGTTGAACACGCTGTCCGAGCGCAGTAATTCCCCGGTGCGCCCTCGCTTCGTCGCGTACCAAATACGTACCAACAATTCGCGAATGTAGCGACTCGTGCGCACCAAGCGAATCGCAAAATCAATAACTTACGTATTATCAACACCGGGCGCACTTTCAAGTCCCACCTCCGGCACCACACCTAACTAACCTCTTTGTCTTCGATAATTTCCATCAACTACTCGTGTAGTCACGTACCTATTACATACAAAGCGCTCCAGTAAGCCACATTAAATCAATTGTTTCCAGACAGTCGCGGTTTTCAAAGTGTCCAGAATTCGCCCTTGCAAAATCCCGTGAGCGTGCTTTGATTAGGGCAAAGGTCGAAACTTAAAACCCAACGCTCAAAGATATGGTTCGCTTCAAGATGATTGTTACCGAGAGGAAGAATATGTTCAATCAGTGGGGCGGCGCTAGGCCGACCACGGCCGTTATTCTCTCGGCGGTTGCTGGCGAGGAAAACAAGACGTGGGCGAAATACACGCCCAGCGGCAAGATCGAGCTGTCTATCGACAACCCGGATGCGTACGCTTATTTCGAGCTCGGCAAAACATACTTCGTCGATTTCACCGAAGCGCCCGCGAAGGAAGCGGATGAGAACCAATCCTAGTAAGCCGAACGCCGCGCTGGCGCGCGGAGTGAGGCTCAGTTCTTCTCCCAGACGTTTTTGCCTTCGCACGGGCCGCCATTCATGGTGAGCGCCCGGAGGATTTCCCCTCCCAATGGCTGTGACCACCTCTCGGGGTGGTCACGGTAGTATTTGTCAACCATGGCCATGGCTTGATCCGGTGTCATCTTTTGGAGACATGCCGAGAGTTCCGGAGCGCCTGATCCACGCCACTGGAGGAACCCATTAGTGCACCCCCAATAGAGGTTCAGTTTTCCTTCGGGGCCAGCACCTCCCCAGAGTTGGAATTTGTGGATGACCGGGTCCGCGCCAAGGACGGCCGGTATCAGCAGAATCAGCGTGAGAATTCTCAGTTTCATAGGGCGTATGCTGGCATGGACGCGATGAACGAGCGCCCAATCTGCCCAGTATGCGCCATGCAAGGGTTCACCAAGGTTCCGCATGGGAGGGCGGCTCTATGCCGCCGCTTCCGGGCGTCACTTTTGCATGCCAAAAGGACCGCGTAAATCCGACGATCGGGTACCAAACAGAGGGGCAGCTCCAGATGGCGGTTCCATATCCGTGTCCGAAAGGCTGCGGCGGAATGTATATCTCCTCCGTCGAATCTAATGTTAGAAAACTGAAGTGTCCTGGCTGCGGCCGCGAAGACGAAGCTACCGTCTGAACCCGTGCGGCAAAACCGTGAAATTCTTCATCCGGGCGCGAATCAGGCGCAGTGTCATGGGTTACAGCAGAACGACTTCAACAAGTTTGGTCAGTCGCAGTTTTTCTATCGTTTCTGCTATCTCACCGTCGCTCGCGCCGTATCCTTTGAGCATCGCCTCCACCTGCTGCTCCTTCAGTCCTGTGCTCGTGCTACCAGCGCCATGGCCGTTGGCAACATGGTTGGCCGTGATTCCATCTTCCTTCACTGTGAGAATGATCTTCGCCATTCCCCGAGGTTATCACGGCGTCGCCGCGTACCAAATGCGTACCAACGATTTGCGAATCACGCGACTCGTGTTTTCAATAAGTTGCATGGAATCAACACCGGGCGCACTTTCAAGTCCCACCTCCGGCACCAAAGCTAAATCATTTTCCCTCAAGGCTGCACCTACCGGTATGTAACGAGGTTGTCGGGAACATCTACGAGAACGGAACTGCCGGTCAGCTCGGTTAAAACATTTTCGGCCTGATTTGTGCGATACTCCGGGTATGCACACCTAGATCATCGTAGGCGACACCCTGCTCGACGCGAACAAGATCACTGGGGAATCCGATGGATCGTGAACGCCATTCCGGGATGAAGCCGAACACGATTCCGGGATGATTCCGAACGGAGTTCCGGGCTGATGGTGAACGCGGTTCCGGCGCGATGCCGAACACTTTTCGCG
>Ga0326728_10000555_pt1 | contig 146434 bp, 137 predicted proteins | sample MB3enrmetagenome_FD_207602 | JGI IMG/M metagenome (GOLD analysis project Ga0326728, IMG submission 207602) | Lab enriched peat soil microbial communities from McLean, Ithaca, NY, United States - MB31MN | ecosystem: Environmental > Terrestrial > Soil > Wetlands > Peat | place: USA: New York... | reverse complement strand
GCGTCCATGATGTCTATAAAGAAATGCTTCGAAAGGGGATCTATCCTTATCGCTACCTCCGAAACCGGGACGCCATATCGAAGGAAGAGCAGCTTAAACTTGCTGAATCAAGGATAGCCGTAGTCGGTGCCGGAGGGTTGGGCGGTAACGTGATCTTGCTTCTGGCAAGAGTCGGGATCGGATCTCTGGTCGTGGTCGATAATGACGTCTTTGACGAAACGAACCTGAACCGCCAAGCCTTATGCAACATGAATTCTCTCGGAAGCCCCAAAGTCAATGAGGCTGTCTCTGCGGTTGCGGCAATAAATCCCGGTGTGAATGTTTTTCCCCACCGGAATAAAATCGACGACTCCAATGCCGGAGAGATTCTTGCCGGATCGGATGTAATTGTTGATGCGCTCGACAATGTACCGGATCGATTTCTTCTGGAGGGGGCGGCAAGAAAGCTGGGGCTCCCGCTGGTACACGGCACGCTGGCGGGTTTTGAAGGCTGGATAATGACGATTTTCCCCGGCGATCCGGGACTTAAGAATATCTATGGCACCGAGGAGATAGAACGCATCGACCGGGAAAGTCCACAGGCCGTTCTCGGCGTCCCCGGTGTTACCCCTTTTCTCATAGCCGCCTTTCAAGTAATGGAAGTTCTGAAAATCCTGTTGGGGCGCGGGAATATTTTCAGGGACAGGATGATCCATATTGATCTGGAGCGCGGCTGTCTAAACGAATTTCTTTTTCATATTCCTGATTCTTTGAAATAAGGAATCGGACGCGAAATCCGAGAGAAGGATTGATTTCATGGAATTTAAGTATGGCCTTGAAGATCGGCCGCCTCCGGGAGAATCTCTGCTGATGGGACTTCAGTGGTGTGCTCTCATGTTGCCTTTCCTGATAATCCTAGGCAAGGTCGCTGCTGCCTATCAGTTGACCGATCCCGCTGACCATACGGCATACTTGCAAAAGATGGCTTTCATCACTGCCGTCTTCCTCTGCCTTGAAATCCTCTGGGGCCACCGCCTGCCTCTCATCATGGGACCTTCGTCGGTAATTCTCATCGGTATTATTTCCAGCCACGGATTTAACCTGAATGCCTTGTCTACGGCTGTAATCAGCGGAGGCGTGATCCTGGCATTAGCGGGCATAACTGGTGTTTTTGGACATCTACAGCGACTCTTTACGCCCCGTGTCGTGGCGGTTGTGCTCTTGCTGATTGCTTTTACGCTGACGCCAACCATCATGAGACTTGTGTCGGACCCACAGGAGACAAGTCCACAGGCGAATATGGTTTATGCCTTGGCGCTTACTGCGCTTACACTGATTCTCCACCGGTTCCTTGCGGGAATATGGAAATCTGTTCTGATTATGATCTCGATGGTCGTCGGTAGCGCCGTCTATTTTGTCATCTTCCCGCAGAACCTCAATATGACGGCAGTGGCGTCTTCAAAATTCGTCGCGCCATTTTTTAAGAATATGATCGGTCATCTGTCTTTCGATGCAGGGATTTTGATTTCTTTCTTTGTCTGCTTCGTGGCCCTGTCGATTAACGACCTCGGTTCGATGCAGTCCGTGAATGCTCTTGTAAATACTCAAGACATGGCAAAAAGGCTCAATCGGGGCGTTTTCTTTACAGGCCTGGCTAATGTCGCGGCGGGAGTTTTCGGCGTCATAGGACAGGTTAATTATTCCATGAGCACAGGCGTTGTCGCTGCTACAGGTTGCATGTCACGATTCACCTTGCTTCCGGCAGCTGCAGTTTTGTTGCTGATATCCTTTTCTCCCATGACGATAGGCTTTATGGGGATAGTCCCTCCGGTTGTGATCGGGAGTATCATGTTTTACGTGCTGTGCTCGCAGGTCTCGGCAGGCCTGATCGTAGCCTTTGAGTCCCGGCGACAATTTACCTTTGACGACGGAATGATTATCGGCATGCCAATCCTGGTTGCAACAGTGATATCTTTCATGCCGCCCCCCTTATTCCAGGAATTCCCCCAGCTCTTACGGCCCATCATCGGAAACGGGTTCGTCGTAGGAGTAATTATCGTCCTTCTCATGGAACATGCCATATTTAGAAAATCGGGTAGGCAGGCGAACTTCAGATGAAAGTGATTCAATGCTGGGATGACGGGATCGTTGATGATGTCCGTCTGACTGATATACTGCGCCGTTACAATGCGAAAGCCACATTCAGTCTCAATCCGGGGCTATATCGTAAAGAGAGATCGTTCGGTTGGATTCAGGATAACAGGGAGGTGTTGCGGCTCCGTGTCGGCGAGCTGCCCGACATATACAGCGGATTTGAGGTTTGCAGCCATTCCATGACCCATCCATGTCTGACCGAAGTTTCAGCGGACCAATTGGATTGGGAGATAAGGGCAAGCCGTGATATCCTGCAGTGTATTTTTAGAAAACCTATCCTTGGATTCTGCTATCCATTCAATGCATACAATGAAATGGTAAAGGCCGCTCTCCGGTCTGCCGGATATATATGGGCCAGGAGCTGTCAAAATAACGAGAGCATTTTCCCGCCCCGCGATCCTTACGAGTTTGATTTTAGTTGTCATTTCCTGTCTTTGCATTTCTGGCCCAAGTTTAACGATGCGAAGGAGAGAAATACAGTTTTTTCCTTTTGGGGGCATAGCTGTGAAATTAAGAACGAAGCCATGTGGCAGGATTTCGAAGTGATGATGGAAAAGATTTCGTCAGATGCAAAGACAGAGTGGTCGTTCATCAATGATCTTTTTATAGATGGTTCCACTTGATTATGGCTGGACATCTCTCAAGTCAAACTTTCCTATTATACTCATAAACAGAAGCGTGTCGAATAATTTTAATATGAGGAGGTATACTACGGGGAGATGGTGAAAGCCTGCAATTGTGAAAAATACGACAATGAGGCGGGAAGGGCGATGACCTGTAAAAAAGTTGATGTCAAAGAATTATCCGGTGGCAAAAAGAAGATGCGGGAAGAGACCAGTGTCTGCAAGGTCTGTGGCAACGAAGCCAACATGGTAATTGAATTTGGCTCGTAGCGGACGAGATTTACCCTCTGTAAATATCAGATATGCCCATCCAGTGGCGGGATGTATTACTATGCCGGAACCGAACCCGCTTTTTCCCCTTGCTATATAAACCGGTCACAGATACTCTGTTACCATACCTGGTTGGTAAGATTTACATATGAAAAAATGTCCTTTCTGTAGAGGAACAATCGAAAGAGATTTGCGGGTCTGTCGGTTGTGCGGTCGTGATCTGCCAAGATCCAATGCCCATATCAAAAGCATTTTTTATTGCCCTATATGCGAGACGGAAGATACCTACTGCGACTCCACCAACAGGATATTTTGTCCCCACTGCCGAATTTACGTTAAAGATCCTGAGTGACGCTTTATTTTCTGTCAATCGCTATTTTCCAATTCAGGCAGAGAGAAGAACCGGTACCGGAGAGGCCTTTTGGGAAAAGCATTCAGAATATAGAGAGGAAATAACCGCGATTATCGAGAAGATTTGCCAGTTCGCAGAAGCGATTTTCAAAGGTAGCAGTGAAGGGAAAAAGACAAATTTAATCTATCACAAAAGGGGATCTATCATCGGCGTGATCAACGCTTGAACTTGCCGTCTGCGTATATGAGAAGCTTTTCCCCTGTGGCAAGGATGGCTGTCACGGTTTTATCTTCCGTATTGACGAGGTCCCAGTGAAGTGCTGAGTCATTGAATCCCATCTTCCTTTTTGCTTCTCTTGTGAGTCCTGCCGGATCTCCATTGAATGTAACGCTGTAGGAAGAACCAAGGGCAAGATGGCAGTTTCCATACTTGCCGCCGTGATTTTCATCGTAAAGCGTATCAGCCATAAAACGGTCGATACGGGAGAAACGCCTGTCCGTAAGGGAAAATTCCCCGATCCGTCGCGCTCCCCTGTCCATGGAAAGCTGCTTAATTGCAAAATCCTCACCTGAATCCGCCCCCATCTTAGTCACCGCGCCTTTGTGAAAGGTCATGTGTACTCCTTCCACATAATTACCGCTGCGGAAAGAAGGCAGATTCGCAAAATAGCGACCTTCCGTTCCCCGCCAATCAGGCGAAATGAATATTTCAAAGCTCGGTATATTATGCCCGGATATGCCTATCCAAAGTCTTCTTTCCCCCGGCGTTATAGCGAGATCAATATTTTCGGATTCGATATGCAGAGATTTCACGTTGAGGCTGTTCAGCCATCTCTTGATGCCCGTGACTTCTTTCAGAATTGCCTGCCAGCGGGAAACGGGATCTTCAAAATCTAGGTAGCAGGCCTTCACAATTTGTTCCGTATACTTACCGATCGACATCCTTGCCTGCTTCGCGAGCTCATCTGTAGGGAAGGTGCTGAGAGTCCAACTGTAGAAGCCCTCCTCCTCCCGCTTGTTGAGAATATCCCGGAGGGGCTTTCTCGCCACAATGACCTTTCCGATTCTCATCGGGTCAATGTCCTTTAAGTGCGTGAGGGCATCCGGCGCATGCAGGAATATCCTGCCGTTTATTTCATTGTATAGTTTCTTATCTCCCGGAGGCAGATAGATGAGCTGTCTGTTATTGGCGATCCCGTAGAAGCCGCGTTCCATGGGAACCGTCAGGCCCATCCTTTGAATAGGATTCATGCCCATATCCAGTATCCTGTTATAGAGGACTTCGGCGAGTCGGAGGGCCTGGCGGTCATATTGGAGGAGAATGGCATCCTGTTTCTTGAAAGCATTTTTTCTCGCCACCTTCAATGCCCAGATGAGCACATCTGCATATCTGTTAAGTTGAATTTCCGACAGCATGGTATTTCCTCTTTCCAGAGTCAGTAAATTCTAATGTGTTTGATAGCCATACCTTTCTTCGAAGATCGGGGCTATCAAGTTGTCTACCGGCACATAGTCATCGGTGAGGACAACGGAAGGCCGCTCGGTGAGATATTGCTGGAGCCGTTCCTGGGACATAATATGGGACATGACACTCATGCCGTCGTTTTCCTTGATGAATTTAACGAAGTCATTCATGTCAATAGCACTCTTGCTCGCCACGATAACACGGGTGCTGATGCCCGTATTTTCTTGATCTGGCTTCGGAGAGACGAGATGGACATTTCCCTTGCCGAACACTTCTTCCAGTGTCCGGATGTAGGAAGGCATGAAGAGTCCCTTCTCGTAACTGTCGATCACATTGGCCATCAGTATGCCATCGGGTTTCAAGAGCCGTGCCATTTGCAGGGCGAATTCCTTAGTTGTCAAATGGTAAGGAATTGAGAGGTCATTGAAGGCGTCTCCCACGATGAAATCATATCTTTCTATTTCGGTGCTATTCATTACAAACCAGCGGCCGTCCTCATTGAAGGATCTGATCCGCGTATTCTTGGGCACTCCCATATATTCATGAGCCACCCGTGTTATTTCTGGATCAATCTCCACAACGTCGATCTCTGCCGAAGGATACATCAACTCAAGGAAGCGAGGCAGTGTATACCCCCCACCGCCGATGAACAGCGTCTTCAGGGTTCCTGACTTATTCATCCTCCACCTCATAAGTTCTTCGTATATCCTGATGTACTCATAATCAAGATGGGAGGGATCTTCATAGACATTTATGGAGTGTATGAGATGGTCCAAGACCAGCGCATCCGCCCAGACTTGCCGATCCTTTGTGAGGCACTTCCTTATCTGAAGAGTATAGTAGTCGCTTTCCTTGAAAAAATAAGTTTTTTCGTCGACAGGCATTTTAAAGGCATAACCATGGAATATCCAGGTGAGTGAAAGAATAATCACAGTAAAAATAACAAGGAAGATGGCAGGAGGTTTCTTTCTTGTGAAAAGCCCGCCGAAGAACATGGCAGAAATTATCAGAATAATCCCTATGGTCAAAAGTAAATTCCTTGTTCCCATCCAGGAGATGAGGAAGAAGCCCGTGGCAAAAGTTCCGATGATTGAGCCGAGTGTGGAAAAAGCATAGATCTTTCCCACCACATTGCCTGTCTTTGCGAGGTTGTGAAGTGTAAGCTTAACCACGACAGGGGAAATCATGCCTAAGATACAAGACGGGATAAAGAAGATAAAGGTTGTAAGGACTAATATCCTCATCATAAGCGTCGTCTGAAAATGGGTCGCTCCGAGAAGGTTTGTGAGCGGTGAAATGGAAAGAGCCCCTATGCCGGAAAGAAAGAGGAGCCAGCCTAGTGTCGAGGGCCGGGGAAACCGGTCGGCAATCAAACCGCCCACATACGCACCTATGCTGATACCGGCAAGGACAACACCGATGATGCTTGTCCATGTATAGAGGGATACACCCACGTACGGCGCCATGATCCTTCCGGCAACCAGCTCAATGACTAGGGTGCAGAAACTGGCGATAAAAACGACGATGTTTGCTTTGATGACTTCTCTCTGCATGGATATACCTCTTTTCGGAACTACAATAAAAACCAAAGCTCTCCGCGACCGAGATAACTTGTGCTGATAATCTATTTTAAATTGAGCCGCGCCGATATATAGCATGTGGATGCAAATATGCAAAGTCGATTTATCTATAGGCCACAGACAGGTAATTCCCTATTAATCCGCTTTGCTTCTTGACATCTTATTCTCATTTACTTAGGATAAAGTCCTGGAGGAAAATAAAAATGGCTAATTTCAAGGTTCTCCATCCCCGCATGCAAAACTTCAAGGTAGTGCTTCTCTTCATCGTTATTTTCGTCGTATTCACCCTCTCCATGCAGGTTATCATGCTTATGACGGACTGGCTCTGGTTTCAGGAGGTGGGCTATCAGAATATGTTTTACATCACTCTCGTAACAAAATTGGAAATGGCAGCCGTCTTCGGCATTGTCTTTTTCATCGTTTTCTATTTAAACCTCTTCCTCGCTATGAGACTGTCCTCTCCGATAGTTGTCTTCGACACGGGCGACACCGTTCAAGCGCCGCCGTGGAAGATAGAAAGCAAGAGATTGCAAGTGCTCATCCTGGTCGCTTCCATCTTCCTGGCACTTTTTGCGGCTTCGTACGGAACCGGCCAATGGGAAAATTTTCTGCTCTTTACTAACGCCACTTCCTTCGGCATCTCCGATCCGCTCTTCCATAAAGACATCAGCTTCTATATCTTTAGTCTGCCCTTTTTGACGCATGTCTATAACTGGCTTATGTTTACGATCATCTTCACGATCATAGCAACTGGATTTATATATCTTACCCGCCATTCCTTCCGCTTTATACCTCCCAGACACTGGCAGATTGCGCCTCAAGCAAGAATGCATCTCGCCATACTGACGGCCGCACTTCTCTTCTGGGGCACATTTGGCGTCTGGCTGGAGTTGAACGACATCCTTTTTGCGAAGCGTGGGGTGGTTTTTGGACCCGGCTATACGGAAGTTACCACCCAGCTTTGGGTACTCAAGACCTTGATGGCAGTATGTATTTTATGCGCGCTCTCGGTTATTTATTACGCTTTTCGTCCCGACTGGCGCATTCCCGCCGTCGCAATAGCCACGTTTCTATTGCTGATGGTCATCGGCAGAGGCGTCTATCCCGCACTAATACAGAAATTCAAGGTGATTCCCAATGAGATTGTCCTCGAAACGCCGTACCTTGAAAAAAACATACAGTATACGAGAATGGCTTATCAGTTGCATGATATTGAGGATCGGGAATTCCCGGTGGAGGAAAACTTGACCAGGGAAGACCTGAGAAAGAATGACATTACCATGAAAAATATTCGCCTGTGGGATCATGACCCACTTCTCCAGACGTACGGTCAGCTTCAGGAGATGCGGACATATTATAAATTTACCAGTGTACAAAATGACCGCTACACAGTTAACGGGGAATACCGTCAGGTTATGCTCTCCCCGCGGGAGCTTTCCTACCAGGCGCTCCCTTCAAGAACGTGGGTCAATGAACACCTTACATACACCCACGGCTATGGCGCTGTTCTTGGCCCCGTGAATCGCATATCCGACGAGGGTCTTCCGGAATTCTTCATCAAAGATATCCCGCCGGTTTCAACAACAGACATCAAGATTACCCGCCCAGAGATCTATTTCGGCGAGATGTCCAACGAATACATCTTTGTCAAGGGAAAACGCCAGGAGTTCGACTATCCTGTGGGAGACAAGAATGTCTACTCAAGCTATGGCGGCAGCGGCGGCGTTCCGCTTTCATTTTGGAAAAAACTGCTTTTCGCAGCACGTTTCGGCTCTTTCACCATTCTCCTTTCTGACGACATTACTTCCGACAGTCGTGTCATGTACTACAGGAAAGTCACGGAACGGGTCTCCCATATTATACCTTTTATCGAGATAGATAGTGATCCGTATATGGTAATATCCCCCGAGGGTCGTCTTGTCTGGATATTGGACGGTTATACCGTGACAGATCGTTTCCCTTACTCCGAACCGAGCACTAAGATGGGCAACTACATCCGCAATTCCCTCAAAGCGACTGTTGACGCCTATGACGGCTCGGTAAAGCTCTATGTAAGCGATGCAAAGGATCCGATAATACAAACCTACTCGAGAATATTTCCGGGGGTCTTCAAGGCAATGGATGAGATGCCCAAGGAATTAAGAAGTCATGTCCGTTATCCCCGCGCCATGTTAGCTTTGCAGGCCCGGATGTATGGGGCATACCACATGCAGGATCCACAAGTCTTTTACAACAAAGAAGACCTCTGGACTATACCGGGTAAACATGATCCCGGCCATGACTGGGAAATGGAACCGTACTATACGATCATGAAACTTCCGGATGACAAGAAAGAAGAGTTCATCCTCCTGTTGCTTTTCACCCCGAGCAGGAAGGACAACATGTCTGCGTGGATGGCGGTTCGCTGCGATGCTGCGAATTACGGTAAGATGATCGTTTACAAATTCCCCAAACAGAAATTGGTCTACGGACCGAGCCAGATTGAGGCCAGGATAGACCAGGATACCGAGATTTCCAAACAGCTTTCCCTCTGGAACCAGAGGGGTTCTCAGGTCATACGCGGAAGTTTGCTTGCTATTCCCATAGAAAAATCAATCATATATTTTGAGGCTCTTTACTTGGCGGCGGAAAAAGGGCAACTTCCTGAATTGAAGAGAGTCATAGTGGCTTATGGCAACTCCATCGCCATGGAGGATAATCTGGAAACGTCTGTGCAGCGCATCTTCGGTGCCAAGGTGATGAAGGAAGAAAAATATCCCGCTCTTGAGACAAGAGCTGCTCCTGCGGGGGAAAAGACGGACAGGCAATCGGCTTTAGATGCGCTCGGTCATTACAGGAGGGCTCAGGAATATCTGAAGCTCGGCAACTGGGCCAGTTACGGAGAAGAGCTGAAGAAAATGGATGAGATATTGAGAGCGATAGAAAAAAAGAAATAAGATGTGATTTTGGAAGGAAGGAAAGGGCGATGCAAAAAAAATGGCAAATAATCTTTTATGCGCTGTTCATTTTGATCCTGCTTCCATGTGCAGGGTGTGCCACTATGCTTTTCAAGAATTACGGAAGCATAGTGCCTGACGGGCGCGTGACAGATGCTTTTGACAAGTATCAAGTCAACCCCAATTATAACTATTATTACAGCGGGTCGGAAGTATATCCCAATGCGATCATAGGTCTGGATAAGGCCTACGCACTCGATTCCGACCTGTGGAAAAAAGTCGATATGACGTCTGCGAAGCTGCGGGAGCTTGTCACGTACATGAAGGACAAGGCTGCAACCGTGAACTTCAAAGTGCATCTCCAAGGATTTGCCATGTTCGATGACAAAGGCAAACAGATCGGAGTCTGGTATTCCATCCTCAAAGCCAAGACATCCCTTAAGATGAAAGACAACAGCACTGTGATAATCGTTACGCCGGCCATCGATACATGGTTGAGATTAGAAGATGGTGACGGCGGTCACAAGAAGTAAATCCGATCTGACGCCTGAGTATGCAATGGGCGTAAAAAAAACCCTTGCTCCTAATTCAAGGTAATCGGGCACAAGGGATTTTCTTATTCTGATGCCTGCACTGACACGGACGTCAGATCAACTTGACGAGCTTATCCAGAGCCTTCTTTACATTTTCGGGCTTAGGCCCCCCGGCCTGAGCCATGTCAGGCCGCCCGCCGCCGCTTCCGCCGATGATGGGGGCGATTCCCTTGATGATATTCCCAGCGTGGTATCGGTCAGTCAGGTCTTTTGTGACCATACAAAGGAGCATGGCCTTGTCTTCCCCCTTGCTCCCCAGTAGGATGATTCCAGATTGGATTTTATCTTTAAGTCTGTCGCCAAGGTCGCGCATGGTCTTCGCGTCAGTCGCGTCCACCACGGCGGCGAGGACGCGTATGCCTTTTATGTCCTTAATTTTCTTGACGAGATCTGCCATGTCTTTTGCGGCAAGCTTAACCTTCAGCGCCTCAATATCTTTTTCCATATCCTTCTGATGCTTGAGGAGCTTCTCAACCCTTTCCGCAAGTTCCAGGGGATTAGCTTTCAATAGCGATGCCGTTTTTTTCAGCTCTACTTCGACATCATGCATGTATTTCAGCGCCTCCCTTCCCGTCACCGCCTCAATTCTCCTCACGCCTGCAGCTATGGCTGATTCATGGATAACCTTCAGAATACCAATGTCCCCTGTTTTCTGCACATGGGTACCGCCACACAGCTCCATACTGACGTCGCCCATTTTGACGACTCTGACCTCTTCCCCGTATTTCTCATCAAAAACAGCCTGGGCACCTGTTTTCATCGCTTCTTCGCGGGGAAGAATATTGGTTTGAACGGGTACATTACTCCTGATTATTTCGTTGGCGATGGACTCGATCCTGTCCAGCTCATTCTCGCCGACCTTGGAAAAATGGGTATAGTCAAAACGGAGCCTTTCATTATTGACTAGGGAGCCAGACTGCTTGACATGATCGCCGAGGACGCTCCGTAGCGCGGCGTTAAGGATGTGAGTGCCGGAATGATGAGCCTCTGTCGCCTTCCGGGAGGCAACATCCACTCTCAGGACAGCATCAACACCTGTCTTCACCTTTCCTTTCTTCAGCTTCCCGATATGCGTAATTAAATCCTCGACGGGACGTTGCGTGTCCCAGACCTCGAAAAGGAATCCTTCTCCTTCGATGATCCCCGTATCGCCGATCTGGCCGCCTGCCTCGCCGTAAAAGGGAGTCTCTCCCACAAATATCTCCGCCTGTTCCCCTTCTCCTAACATATCCACCAATTCATCATTCTTCATGATAGCTAAGACATTCGAATGCGCCTCTGTCACACCCTCATATCCGACAAACTGGGTTTTCATGCCGGCAAGGGTGAGTTTCTGATAACTTGCTGACACGGCCTTCTCACCGCTCCCTTTCCATGATTCCCTTGCCTTCTCCCGCTGGACCTCCATGGCCTTCTCAAATCCTTCCATATCGAGGGTGAGGCGGTCTTTCTTGACGATATCCGCCGTCAGATCGACGGGAAAGCCAAAGGTATCGTATAGCTTGAAAACGACATCTCCGGGAACGATTGTTTCCCCCGTTTTCTTAAGCGCTGATACTTGATCGCTTAGTATTTTCAAACCCGCATCGAGAGTTTCGATAAAGCGCTGTTCTTCATTAAAAATAACTTTTTTTATATATGTCTCTTTATCGATTAAATCAGCATAGGCATCTTTCAACGCGCTCACAACCACAGAGGCAACCTCATGCAAAAACGGCTTGTTTATGCCGAGGAGCTTGCCGTGGCGGGCGGCTCTCCGTAGGATCCTGCGGAGCACATAGCCTCGTCCTTCGTTGCTCGGAAGAATCCCGTCTCCTATCAAAAAAGTTATTGCCCGGCTGTGATCGGCAATTACCCTGGTCGAGATATCGGTCTCCTCATTTGCCCCGTATTTCTTCCCGCTAATCTTTTCCACATACAGTATAAGAGGCTGGAAGAAATCCGTGTCATAGTTGCTCTTTACTCCTTGGACCACCGCTGCCAGGCGCTCAAGCCCCATGCCCGTATCTATATTCGGTTTCGGCAGGGGATTGAAGTTCCCATCTTTATCACGATCGAACTGCGTAAATACATGGTTCCAGATCTCCAGATGGCGATCGCATTCACAAAGCACGCTGCATTCCTTCCTGCCGCAACCGATGCCCGATCCCTGGTCATAAATAATTTCCGAGCAGGGGCCGCACGGACCGGTCTCACCCATCATCCAGAAGTTACTGTCCATGCCCATACGGACAATCCTTTCGGCAGGAACGTCCATTTCTTTGTTCCAGATCTCGAAAGCCTCATCATCATCCTTGTAAATGGTAATCCAGAGTTTGTCCTTCGGAATTCCCATTGTATTCGTGAGAAAATCCCATCCCCAGAAAATGGATTCCTTCTTGAAATAGTTGCCAAAGGAAAAATTCCCAAGCATCTCAAAAAAGGTGTGATGGCGGGCCGTATAACCGACGTTTTCCAAGTCATTGTGTTTTCCACCGGCGCGCACGCACTTCTGGGAGCTTGTCGCCCTAGTGTAACCTCGATCCTCCAAACCCAGAAAACAGTTTTTAAACTGTACCATTCCCGAATTGGTAAAAAGGAGCGTGGGATCATCCTTAGGGATAAGCGATGAACTCGGCACAACAGTATGTCCGTTCTCCTCAAAGTATTTTAAGAACCTCTCCCTGATTTCACTCCCCTTCATCAAGTAAGCCCTCCTTCGATCTATTCAATATCTCAAAAACCAGGCCCAGCGGAAAACCCTTTCCCATCAGGATCTGCGCTAATCTCCTTCTTTCTCTATCATCGATCTTCCGGGCGCCGCTGTCCAGCTTTTTTCTGATCACAAGGATTACAGCATCCTGCTCCGTCAGTTCCTCACGCACCTCGGTAAGAACCTGCCTGATCAGCGGCGGTGGAATCCCCTTTTCCACGAGGCTCGCTTCAATCCTTCTGTTGCCAAAAAGCTTATTCACCGCAAGATTCCGGGCCCACTGCCGGGCGAATGATTCATCATCGAGATAGTTGAGTTCCCTAAGCCTTGCTGCGACTTCCTCCACTACGGATTCGCCAAACCCCTTTTCCTTCAATTTGTCCCGCAATTCTTTTTCGCTCCTTGCTCGCATGGCAAGGAGCCGAAATGCCCTTTGCTTTGCTTTTTCCTGAGGGGGGGCTTCCTTCTGCATACCTTCTTCAACCCTTAGCCTGCAAGGCCGATCTTTTCTCGAACTTCATCTTCAAGCTGCTTCAGAAGGTCCTTATTTCCTTTGAGGAAAACACGTGAATTATCCCTTCCTTGGCCGACCCTCTCGCCTTTATAGGAATACCATGCCCCGCTCTTTTCGATAATTCCATTTTCTACGGCGAGATCAAGAATGTCGCCCTCTCTCGAAATACCTTCCCCGAAGATAATATCGAATTCCGTTTCTCGGAAAGGTGGGGCGACCTTATTCTTTACCACCTTGACCTTTGTTCGGAATCCGATGATCTCCTGACCTATCTTAATGGATGTCATTTTCCTGATGTCGAGGCGCATGGAAGAATAAAATTTGAGGGCATTGCCTCCTGTAGTGGTTTCTGGACTGCCGAAGAAAACGCCTATCTTCATTCTGATCTGGTTTATAAAGATTACCGTGGTCTTGGATTTGCTTATACTGCCTGTGAGCTTGCGGAGTGCCTGCGACATTAGCCGGGCCTGGAGCCCCATCTGGGCATCCCCCATCTCTCCCTCAAGTTCCGCCTTTGGCACTAAAGCTGCTACGGAATCGACGACTAGGATATCCAATGCCCCACTTCTCACGAGCGTCTCTGCAATCTCTAGGGCTTGTTCGCCTGTATCCGGCTGCGAAATGAGAAGATCATCCGTATTCACACCAATCCTCTTCGCATAGCCTACGTCGAGGGCATGCTCTGCATCGATAAAGGCAGCGAGACCGTTTCTCTTCTGAGCTTCCGCAATAATATGGAGGGCTAGGGTCGTCTTGCCGCCTGCTTCCGGACCGTATATTTCTATAACCCTCCCGCGGGGAACCCCTCCTACGCCTAGAGCAAGGTCAAGACTTAGTGATCCCGTCGGAATAACGGCGATATCAGATACGTATTCACTCCCCCCCAGTCTCATGATGGAACCTTTTCCAAACTGCCTCTCGATCTGTGTGATAGCCAGATCGACCGACTTTTCTCTGTCGATATCTGAACCCATAGTCACCTCCGTAAAAAATAAAAAGAAATCATGTTATAAATCCTCAGGCCGCCTGCTCATTCGGGGAAAGGGGAAGTAGGCCAATTTTGTGTAAATAGCCCCCATCGGCTTTAGATCACTCTTGAAGAGAGTGAGGCCGCTGACAGTAAAGCTCCCCGCAACGTAACCTTCATTTTTTTTCAAAGTTTCTGCAAGTCCAATCAATCCCTTGGGTTCTTTAATTCTCGCAAGGGTCAGATGCGGCCGGAAGGGCCTGTCCTCTTTCTTAAAACCATACTCGTGAAACCCCGTATCGATCTCTGCCTGAAGGCCGATGAGCGCGTCTGTGTCGCCATCAATTCCAAGCCACAGAACCCGGGGCCGGCTCACGGTCGGAAATGCCCCGATATTTCTTACATTCAGCATCAGCTCCTTCATGCTTGCAACGTTATTTTTGACCACATGGGAAATATTTGCAATATCGGATTCATAAACATAGCCAAAAAATTTCAGTGTTAGATGGATGCCTTCCGGTCTTACCCACCGTATGTCTCCTTGTATGGCTTTTCTTAAACGCTCCTGAATCTTGATAATCTCGTTGAATATTTCCTCGGGAGGGTCGACAGCCAAAAACGCCCTTATAGCTTTCTCATCGCTCATGTTGAAACTCGCCTGTCAGGTATCTTTTAAGCATTACAAGCGCTGCCTGGGACATCATCGTCTTGTTCCTCCGTCGGTCCCACCGGAATGTGTGATGTCGGCAGAAGGTTGTTGTTCCATCTGCAAGGGCGATAAAAACAGTTCCCACTGGCTTCTCGGCAGTTCCGCCTGTAGGGCCGGCAATGCCTGTTGTTGAAATTCCCAGATCGCATTTCCCAACTTTTCTTACACCCTCTGCCATTAAGACGGCAGTTTTTTTGCTTACGGCGCCGAATTCTTTCAGCACATCTTCAGGCACTCCGAGGAGGTCGGCTTTGCAATCATTGCTGTAGGCAATGACACCTCTTTCAAGAAAGGCCGAACTGCCCGGCACGTTCGTAAGGCGATCGGTGACCAGGCCGCCTGTACACGACTCGGCAACAGCAAGGGTCAAATTCTTATCTGTCAGGAGTCCGGCAACGATGCCTTCCAGTGTATCTTGATCATAGGCGAAGATATACCTCTTAAGCCTTTCTGATATGCGCTCGTCGGCAGCTATGATACTTTCTTTAGCGTCTCTTTCCGTTCCGGCTATCGCCGTAAGGACAATCTGTATCTCCGGGAAGTTCGGATAAAAACCGATATTAACCCCGAGGCTGCCGAAATCAATATCCGCAAGAACCTGATCCACATTGGCCTCGGTGATACCGGACAACTTGATGGTCCTGCTTTCCACATGCCCTGCTTCGTCCTTAAATTCCTTCCTGAGTATAGGGATGATGCTGCCGGGAATCATACTCTTCACTTCCGAGGGCACACCGGGAGCGACAGCTATTATCTTTCCATCTCGCTTGAGAGCATATCCCCAAGCCATTCCCACAGGATTATTTATCGTCTCCGCCCCTTCCGGAACGTGGGCCTGCTTCTCATTGTTTGACGTCCATTTGAGCTGAAATTTTTCAAATCTGTCCCGGATATGTTTGAGGGCAGCCTGATCGGTATAAATGCTGAGACCAAAAGCCTTGGCTATGGCGGAAGTGGTGATATCATCTGCCGTAGGACCGAGGCCGCCGGTGACAATGACGGCATCAGAAAGGGACATGGTGTGATCAAGTCCTGTCTTTATTGCGCTCTCATCATCGGGAACGGACATTATGATCGATGTCTGCCATCCCTGTGCATGCAGCTGGCGGGCGATGAAGGAAGAGTTTGTATCCGGTGTCTTCCCGCTGATCAATTCGTTGCCGATGGTCAATATGCCGACTTTCATATGAATATACCTTCAATCAGAAAAACATTCTGTAATACAATGCGAGATTTTATATACCCCAGAACTTAATGATAAGGAGGAGTACGATATTGGCGTACATACCTGCAACAACATCATCTATCACGACTCCATAGCCGCCGGGGAGTCTCTTATGGCAATAGCCGGCGGGAAATATTTTGAGAATATCAAATAACCGGAAGAGGATGAAACCGATAAATACATGCAGAACTGTCGGAGCAATCAGGAACATGGCCCATTGAAAACCGACCATTTCGTCGATAACAATACAGGATGCATCCTTTTCTCCAAACATCCTTTCGGCTCGACCGGCTACATAACACGCGAGTGCTGTAAAGACTACCACAAATACAAAATAGAGGATCCACGACAATCGGGAAAAGGCCAGATATATCGGTATACCAACGATCGTGCCGGCAGTACCCGGACCAAAGGGGACAAGTCCGCTACCGAAACCGGTTGCAACAAACTTGATTATTCGGTTGATCAGAAAGGCACCTCTTCTTGAATTAGATATGCGACAGGTTTGTTTTTTCTGGCAGCAACAATACCTTCTTTTCGTAACCCTGTCAACGGCATTGAAAAACGTTTGGGCATCCTTTTCTTGACATAAAGAGGAATTTTCCCTTATACTTAAACAATATAATATTTATGCGTGAGCGATGAGAATCAGAATAACGACAGAATCACTGGATAACTTGAGCCGTGAAGGCTTGGCCGTGGGCTTCTTTCTTGATGAAAGGCCCCCGAAAGGTCACTGTGGCGTTGTGGACTGGCGCCTCAACGGTATGATTTCCAGAGAAATCGCCCGTGGTCATATCGCCGCAGCATTCATGGAGAAAATCATGATTGCTTCGCCCCCGCGCATTCCCGCCTCCAAGATTCTGCTTCTCGGCATGGGTGCTTTGGCTGAACTTACTGACGATAAACTTTATCAGGCGGGATATCATCTGTCGGAGACAATGGATGGCATACTCTGTAATGATTTCGCTTTTGATCTTCCCGCCGCTGGTCGGTGCCATTTGCCTGTGTCTGCAATAACAGAAGCAATGGTTCGCGGATGTTTTGATTTTCTATCTAGAGACATTGAGAAATGGGCGACCTCTTCTACAACTATCCTTGCCGATGAGTCCTATCTCGATGACGTTATCAGTGGTTTGCATAATTTCAGGATCAACGCGAGAGACATATCCATTATCGAAATTGAAGGTTTTCCGGAGAAAACAATTATCTGACCCCTACCGGCTACCTGAGTCTCAAGTGCGTTTCCCAATGATCTTCACGGCTTCTTTCCCTTCGAGAAAATCTTCTTGACAATAGAACGATAGTTCTATTAACCTTTTTCTGTGAAAGAAAAACGGAGGTCATTCTGTGAGCGAAATTATCTTCAGCCTTTATTCGTGGCCCCAGGCCATTATCCATATTGATGGCGATGCCTTCTTTACATCCTGCGAGGAAGCCATTCACCCGGAGCTTAAAGGGAAGCCCATCATCACAGGGGGAGAGCGGGGGATTGTGGCCTGCGCCAGCTATCCCGCAAAAAGGATGGGGATCAAACGCGGCGTTCCCCTCCATGAGGCAAGAGCCCTCTGTCCGGAACTTGTCATCCTCCCCTCCGACTATGAGACCTACAGCCTTTTTTCCCGGCGGATGTTTAACATCATAAGGCGTTTCACCCCCCAGGTGGAAGAATACTCCATCGACGAGGCCTTTGCAGACATCACGGGCATGCGCAGGACCCACCATGCCTCGTACGATACCATTGCCCTCCGAATAAAAAGCGAGATTCAACGTGAGTTGGGCATTACCATATCGGCAGGATTGAGCCTCACCAAGGTGCTCGCCAAGGTGGCTTCCAAACATAAGAAGCCGGACGGTTTTACTGCCATTCCCGGAAGATTGATTGCCCGGTATCTCAATGACCTGCCGGTGGAGAAGATATGGGGCATAGGCCACGCCACAGCCACTTATCTGGAGAAAATGAAGGTCAGGACCGCCCTTGAGTTTGCCAGGCTTCCGGAGCGCACCATGGAAGAACGCTTCACGAAGCCCGGGGTAGAGACATGGAGAGAGCTGCGGGGCGAATCCGTATACCCTGTTTCACCGGAAGAGAAGAGCACCTATGCCTCCATCAGCAAGACGAAGACCTTTTCACCCCCGACATCCGATCAGAAATACCTCTTCGCCCATCTCCTGAGAAACATGGAATCCGCCTGTATCAAGGCGAGGCGTTACGCCCTGGCTCCCCGGAAGATCATCCCCTTCCTGAAGAAAAACAATTTCGATACAGCCGGATGCGAAGCAAAGCTGACACGTCCTTCCGTGTATCCCTTAGAACTCTCACCCCTTCTCCGGGAGCTTTTTGACCGGCTCTATGAGGAAAAGGAGATCTACCGGGCCACAGGCATCGTCCTTATCGACCTCGCACCCGACACCCCCGTTCAGTATTCCCTCTTTGAAGATCCGCTGAAAGCGGAAAAGATCAGGCAACTCTATGAGGCGGCCGATACCCTAAGCGGGAAGTACGGCAAGCACACCCTCCACCTGGGCGGTTCGCACCCCATCGATTTATTCGGCAAAGGCAGGCGGGGAGCGCCAACGGTCAGGGAACAAACCCGCATGTATGGTGAGACGAAGCGCAAACACGTGGGACTGCCCATCCTGCACATAAAGACGTAGAAACGGAAAATGTTTTCACAAGCGCAACGTACCCCGGAAGATGCGCACTTTACGTTCTTTTCTCTTGACAAATTTATATCAATGTAAGTAACTATAATCAGAATTATGGTTAACTAAAATTGCAGTCAGATTATGGAAACACTCTCATTGTCCGAGGCAAAGCAGTAATCGGCAATAAAAAATCTGTGCAAAATATCTTGACTTTCTATGATGCTTTGATAGTTTATATCCAATAGCGGTGAGTTACTTAGGTTACTTGCTCCGCTTAATAAATGTGCTAAAGGCCGGTGTGATATTGTAAAAGAGCCCGTTGCCTTTTGGCACGGGCTCTTTAGTTTTTGGGGCCTTTTATCACCCAAAAATGAATTTTTAAAAGGAGATTGTTTTCATGCAGATTTCGTCGGAAAGCATCAAGGTAGGTCATCCAGATATCGTTGCCGATGTGATTGCGGCTAATGTGATTGCGGAAATCTTGGATGAAGAGAAGAAGCTCGGGCTTGACCTGGGAAACATGCCACATTGTGGTATCGAGGTTTTCCTGGGCAAAGGGATATGTCTTGTCGGCGGAGAGGTTAGGACAAGGGCATACGTCGACATTGACAAAATTGCTCGTGAATCGGTTTTATCTATCGGTTACAACCACGCAGCCGTGGGGTTGAACGGGCATCTGATGGGTGTTCTCAATGCTATTATTCCTCAGTCGGATAATATCAACCAAGGCACAAGCTGCAAACTGAACAAGAATCATGAGGTCGGCGCTGGTGACCAGGGCATTATGTATGGATTTGCCTGCGATGAGACGCCTGAGCTTCTGCCACTTCCCTATGTACTCGTCAACAGGATGATGCGGGAATTTGAAAACTCTGACGATCCTATCTTTGCCCCTGATGGCAAGGGGCAGGTTTCGGTGGATTATGATATTAAGACGGGCAAACCGATTCGTCTTGCCAAGGTCCTAATGTCCAATGCTATCGACTACCGTTTTATGAAGGGAAACAAGAACAAAGTTAAAGAAAGGGCTAAAAGGATAGCATTCAATTGTCTGGGCGACTATGTTGACAAAAAAACGGAATTTCTTTTCAATTCAACAGGAGAATGGGAAGCCATCAACTCATGCAGCGCTGCCGACTCAGGTGTGACGGGCCGCAAGCTGGTTGTGCAGTTTTACGGGGGCTATCCCGGTGCTCAGCTGGGAGGTGGTGCTGTTGTAAATAAAACCCCTGAAAAAGTGGATTGTTCCGCTGCATTTGGCACCCGCTATGTTGCCAAGAATGTCGTAGCCGCAGGTCTCGCCTCCAAATGTACTATCCAGTTGGCCTACGCCATAGGTATCGCAAAACCTTTCTCCATTTATGTCAACACCTTTGGTACAGGGAACATCTCTGACGAGAAGCTAATAAAAATCATTAAGGAATTGTTTGATCTCACACCAGCAGGGATGATTGAACGCTTTGACCTTCTGAATAGTGATGTTTATAGAAAAATTCCCCGGACCTTCTTTATGGATAACTATCGCTGGGAAAAAACAGATATGGTCAAAAAACTGCAAAAAGCCGCAGCCAAGACGTAAGCTTCTCAGGAATTTATCAAACCAGTGAGCAGACAAAAAAGCATTGAATGCCAGTTGGAATCAGCGAAATATTGATTTTGAGGAGACCTATCTATAGAGTATGCAGATTGAGATGGGCGGACTACGTATATGAATCCTGCAACCAGACAGGACGAGAACAAGATCACTTACTGCCAAAAGGTGGGTAACTTGGTCGTTTGCTGCGATGCCTACCTGCCATAGAAGACGGGATATGGTGCGTGCGAAAGTCCGTTTACTTATCAATAATTGAAAGCAGAGTTTAAAATGGCTCTGCTTTTTTTCACACTTTTCAACCTTAAGTCAAGAAACCTGAGGATTGATTGGTGTTCCCACTTTGTAAGCAAGTTCATCAATCTTGGCTTCAGGCTGATCTCAAAAAATCTGAAAGGGGAATTTTTTATTGATGCCTTCCTCCTACCATCGATTCAGGTATAAGATATTTAACGGACTGGACACCTACAGGAGCATCCTTGAGATTCATCCGAAACAGAAGGCAATTATCGTCAGCGGCTTCTCGCAGACGGACCGGGTGCATGCGGCCCAGACTCTCAGTGCGGGCGCCTATGTGAGAAAGCCTTATGTCATAGAGAAACTGGGGCTTGCCGTAAGGACGGAGGTGGATAGAAAATAGATGATGGCGTATTCAACAGCACGAACAGTAATCAGTAACTCTCAACGACACAGTAATGTACTGATAAGTAAGTGACGGCATTACCATCGCATTTCGTATTTTTATTGCTCGCTCTTAAACAGTACGGCTTGAAAGGTGCGGAAGCTCGACGGCTTATTTTTTGTTCGTATAGAATCCCGCTGCCTTCCTTGAAGTTTTTACTTGCTCAGATTCCCGATATGGCGTACATTTCAAACGCAAATCGACAAGGAAGAAAATTCAAATTTGGCCGGAATAAATCTTTTGTAATTTCTCCTGGTACAATATAAGAAATTCAACAGCAATCGTTTCTTGAAAGAAGTCAATGGAATTGAGCTAAGGGTGCCTTAAGACTAGAAAGACGGATTACTTAAAAGCTTGATCCTGAACCGACTCTCGGCAAGGGAGCGGAAGAGGGAAAATGAGAGGTGGACATCAGAGAGATAAAGCCGCCATTCATCACTTGAGAAAGAGGGGACGACGCGATTTTATAGGATCTGGCATAAGTGTTATCCTGCCGGTGTCGCGGGAGAGAGCGCTTTGGGGGGATCACCTTTTTAATTGGCTGAGGGGGAAAAGGGCAAACGTAAATCACAATAAAATCAGGAGGCAGAAGTAATGGAATGGCAGGATGAATACCAGAAGAAAACTGTTTCAATGGAAGAAGTGGCCAAACAGGTCAAAACTGGAGATACGGTCGCCACAGCGCTGGGGATAGGCGCCTGTTCCGCGGATATGTACCATGCTATCTTGAACCGGCATGAAGAACTGCGGGGCGTCAACATTCTGGATGCCGTACAGGTGCGTCCCTGCAAGCTCTACGATCCTGAGTTCATGGCTGGCATCGATGGCCATATCAATTACATGCCCGCCTTTGGGATGATTACCATCCGGAAGATCAACGCCACCTTGCAGCCGGATTTCGTGCCGATTATGAGTTCCGACAGCGGCCGGAAAATCGGGAAGCTGGCTGACGTGTTCACTTGTATGACAACGCCTCCTAACAAACAGGGATATGTGAACCTCGGACTGACCAATTTCTATACCATGCAGACCATCCGTGAGGGTCGGGCGTCAGGTAAGCAGCGGGTGACCATCGCCGAAGTGAATGATCAAATGCCCACGATTTTCGGGATGAACTGGGTGCATGTGTCTGAATTTGATTTCTTTGTGGAGCATTCCACGCCGATCCCAGCCTTCAAGCGGGCCGCTCCGGGTGAACGGGAAAGAAAGATCGCTGGCCATGTCTTAGAACTCGTGAGGGACGGTGACACCTTCCAGATGGGCATCGGCGGGATTCCCGAAGCCGTAGTCAGCGGCCTGGAAGGCAAACATGACCTGGGGGTCCTGACGGAAATGTTTCCTATCGGACTTCCCGATCTGGTCAAGAAGGGCATCGTAACCAACGCCCGAAAGCCTCTGCACAAGGGGGTCACTGTTGCCACCTTCTGCATCGGCGATCAGGGGCTGTACGATTATGTCAAGGAAAATCCCGCCTGCGAATTTTTCCCAGCCTCCTATACCAATAATCCAGCATTGATCGCACAGCATCCCAATCTGATTGCCATCAACATGGGGCTAATGGTCGATTTCAGCGGACAGATCTGTTCCGAGGGGGTAGGGCACCGCATGATCAGCGGCTCAGGTGGTCAGTTGGATTTCATGATCGGTGCGGCGTATTCCGAAGGCGGAAAAGGCATTACCCTGATCTTCGCCGCGCGGACACTGAAGGACGGCAGCATGTTATCGGCCATAGTTCCGGAATTGCCCGTCGGATCTCCGGTGACAGTTCCACGGACCCTTGCTGATTATGTGGTTTCGGAATACGGTATCGCTCATATCCGCTACAAGTCGCGGCGGCAGCGGGCGGAAGAGCTGATCAACATTGCCCACCCGGATCTGCGAGGCGAGCTGCGGGACAGCCTGAAAAAGAAATTTTATCCCAAACCGGCCAAATAAGAGGCCGAACGAGTTTCGAACAGTCATCTTTACAGGCTGAAACAGACTCAATCAGTTGAGAAGGAAATGTTCATCAGTTTCCTAACTGAAAACCGCGGACTTCAGGAAAAGCCAGCTGCGCCTGATAACCTGTTGGTCGGCTTTGTGGGTTCATTGGACGCGTCTAGCGGAGTAGTCGGATTGCAGAGAGGATCCTATGTATTTTATTACCTTTTCCAGGGAGATGGGCACAAAGGGAACAGAAATTGCGAAGCTCGTCGCGAAAGAACTGAAGTATGCCTTCTATGATACAGAAGATATCGAAAAAAAAGCGGAAGAGATGGGATTTCTTGATGACATCAGAGAAGTAAACGGCAAGGCACCGCCTCCGTTGAAAAGGTTTTTTTCATATCGGCCTGAGATTTGCCTGGACCGCCTGTATGTGGTCATTTATGAACTCGCACGCCTGGGAAGCGCAGTAATACTCGGACGGGGAGGCAATATACTTTTTCGATCTCTCCCGTATGCGCTTCATGTCAGGGTAATAGCATCGCAGGAAAAGCGTGTCTGCAATCTTGTGGAGAGGGGTTATAAGAGGGAGGCCGCCGTTATCATCATGGAGAAGAGTGATCACGAAAGAGAAAGTTTTATCAAGTTTGCCTTCCATCGGGATTGGCACAATCCCGAGTTGTATGATATTGTCCTCAATATGGACAAACTTACCGTCAATACCGCGGCTAATATGATCTTGTGCGCAGCCCGTGCAGATGAAATCCGAGGGCGCACCGGTGAGGTGATGAACTCCTTGGATATGATGGAACTTGCAGTAAGAGTGGGGGCAGCCCTTACAGAAGCCGGTTTTCCATCGAGTTATGTTTCCGCGTTCGTTGATGCGCCAGGGAAAGTACGGTTAACAGGGATTGTGCAAGTTCCGCGGGAAAAATCGACTGCAGAGCGGGCTGCAAAAGAAGTCAAAGGCGTTGAATCCGTGGAGAACGAAATTCAGATAGCCGGCAGATAGAATTCTATCATTCAATTTTTGGTGACGCAGAGTCCCACTCTCTTTCCATTGGTAATCTTCAGTTTTCCCGGCTTCATGAATCTATTGACTGCTAGGTAGCAACAATGACTGGCGTATTTCTTCTTTCATGGCTCGCTCTTGAGCACAACGGGATGAAAGCTGCTACACAAGCGCATCAGCTGCAAATTTCGGCTGCAATAATCCAGATACTCCGGTGAAAGAATACCTATCTCAATAATCCGTATTTTGTTCGCAGATTATGACCGGCACATCGACTGCGCTCTTTACACTTGTAATAGATGTGATAAATTAAACGCTTTCCTGAGCCGGTTGGCCGGACTCATTGAGAACGAAAATATCGATGCGCTCCTTGTTGCGGGTGCAGCAGCCCGACCGACCCCGACTGCCGGAAGATTTGAGCTCCTATGTCAGGGAACAAACCCGCATGTATGGTGACAACGAAGCGCAGGCACCTCAATCTCCCCATCCTCCATGTTGAGACGTAGAAAATATTTTCACAAAAAATGGTCATCTACCCTTTAAAACCTGTAAAAACTTCTTAAAGCGCCATTTAAATAATCCTTCAGAAAACTTTTCAAACGTACGGTCGGAAACCGAACAATGGTAACCACTATATTTTGCAGCATCATTTTTTTGACATGCAAGCGCCTTATTCCTCATACCAGCCGGCCCCAAAGGGATCTCTTATCAAATCACATCCTTTATGCTTTTTACTCAAATGCCAATATGAACACCAGGCTGTCAGCTACTGCGAGACCAGTACGGGTAGGCTGCAGATAACCTTCATTTATTTCAATGAATCCTGCCCTAACGAGTCTTGCCAGGGTGTTGGCTTTTTCTGATATGAGATCATAACCATACCTGCAGGAATAATCATGCAGGTGGATACCCTTCTTAGTGCGGAGACCTAGGAAGAATGCTTCCAGATGCAATTGTTCTCTCGTCAGTATCTCTGAGGAATCCAGAGGCAGCTTTCCCGCCTCGATATCCCTGATATATTCATCAACAGAACTATGATTCCACCAGCGCTTATGTCCCATAAAAGAATGCGCAGCCGGGCCCAGACCAAGGTAAGATGTATGGTTCCAGTATTTCTGATTATGCTTTGATGCAAGGGAAATGTCTCTTGCGAAGTTGGATACCTCATAGTGTATGTATCCGGCATTCTCAAGGATTTGTGAAGTTCTTATGAAGAATGCATGCTGCAGCTCTTCGTCGTGCAATATAATATCTCCCCGGTGATGCCGGAGGCCAAAGGGTGTGCCAGCTTCGATGGTCAACTGATAACAGGAAAGATGTGCTAAGTTAAGAAATAGTGCCTGCGATACGGTGTCAAGCCATGATGTCATATTCTGTCCGGGGATGCCATAAATCAGATCGATTCCAATGTTTTCAAATCCGGCGTTTCCGGCAGCTTCTATAGTATCTAGGGCCTCACGGCCGGAGTGCCTGCGCTTGAGGAATGTCAAAATCTTATCGTCAAATGACTGGACGCCGATGTTGAGGCGATTGAATCCCAGGTGGCGAAGTGATTCAAGATATTCCTGTGGACTATCTGCCGGATTGATCTCAACGGTGATTTCCGGGTTTGATGAGAGGATGTAGGTATTTCGAATATTTGACAGAATGCTGTCGAAGTGCTCTATGGCAAGGAGAGAGGGGGTGCCGCCGCCGATATAGACAGTATCAAAGCGGGTGAACGCCTCCCGGTACATTTCCATTTCTCTGAAGAGTGCATTCAAGAATTCGTCGACCATGGTGAAAGAGGTAACTGAATAGAAGTTACAGTAAGGACATTTGCTTTTGCAGAAGGGTATGTGAATGTACAGGCCGGGAGTTGTATCTGTTATTGAGATGTCTATGCTGGATTCCATATCAAGAGGGTTAAAAAAGTAAAAATTGATTTTGTGAAGGGTAAATCAAAAATTTTATCATGGTGCATCTTCATTCAGTGCCGGACTTCAGGACGGCGAGAAAGGCGCTCTGCGGGATGCTGACCGAACCTATCATCTTCATGCGTTTCTTCCCCTTCTTCTGTTTTTCGAGAAGCTTTCGCTTCCGGGTAATATCTCCGCCGTAGCATTTCGCCGTTACGTCCTTTCGGAAAGCCGAAATCGTCGTTCGGGCAACAATTTCCCCACCGATTGCTCCCTGAATTGCGATTTTGAACATTTGCCGGGGTATTTCATCTTTGAGGCGTTCGCAGGCCAAGAGCCCCCTGGCGCGTGCGCGATCCCGGTGCACGATCTGCGACAAGGCATCCACTTTCTCCCCGTTAACCAGGATATCTAGGAGGACAAGGCTTCCTTCCCGGTAATCGATCACGTCATAGTCAAAGGAGCCATAGCCCTGGGTGATGGACTTGAAACGGTCATAATAATCATAGATAATCTCGGCGAGGGGTATTTCATAGATGAGTTCCGCCCGCCCGGGACCAGTGTAGTTGAGGGTTGAATTCACCCCCCGTTTTTCCATGCAAAGCTTCATTACCGCGCCGAGGTATTTCTCCGGCATCATCATGGTTGCGCGGATGTATGGTTCTTCGGATTTAATAATGGTAGATGGATCGGGGTAATGCGCCGGGTTATCCACGTATATCGGCGTTACGTCTTTCAAGGTAAACCGGTAACGGACACTGGGAACGGATAAAATGATGGAAAGATCATATTCCCGCTCCAGCCTTTCCTGAACGATCTCCAGGTGAAGAAGACCGAGAAAGCCGCACCTGAATCCTTGGCCGAGGGCCACAGATGAATCTTTTTGATAGATGAACGATGCATCGTTGAGTTTGTATTTTTCAAGGGAGACAGCCAGTTCCTCATAGTCATCCGAGGCAATCGGGTAAATGGAGGCAAAGACGACAGGCTTGATCTCCTTGAAACCGGGAAGCGGTTTTTCGCAGGGCCGGTTGTGGAGTGTGATTGTGTCACCGGTACGAACATCTGAAACCGTCTTCACGCCGGCTATGATATAACCTACCTCGCCCGCGCTGAGATTATCGCGCTTTTGGCGGACAAGGAGAAAATGGCCGACTTCTTCAACCTTGTAAGTTGCGTTATTAAACATGAAATGTACGATGTCTCCGCTTTTCACTGCACCGTCAAAAACGCGGCAGTGAATAACCGTGCCGCGGAAAGGATCGTACTGGGCATCAAAAATGAGGGCGGCAAGGGGCGCGTGCAGGTTTCCCTTAGGCGGTGGAATCCTCTCCACGATGGCTTCCAAAATCTCTTCGATACCCGTGCCTTCTTTTGCGGAGCACTTCAGATGGCTTTCAGGGTCCAATCCCAGCTCCGAGTCGATCTGTTCGATGACCTTTTCAACATCCGCGGAAGGCAGGTCAATCTTGTTGATTATGGGGATAACTTTCAAACCGAGCTCCATGGCAAGATAGAGATTGGCTAAAGTCTGGGCTTGCACGCCCTGGGCGGCATCGATCAGGAGAAGGACACCTTCGCATGAGACCAAGGCGCGGGAGACTTCATAAGAGAAATCGACGTGGCCCGGTGTGTCGATCAGATTGAGGCTGTATGCCTTGCCGTCTTTGGCCTTATACGGGAGGGAAATTGCCTGGCTCTTGATCGTAATTCCCCGCTCACGTTCAATATCCAGATTATCCAGTATCTGGTTTTTGAAGGTTCGCTCATTGCTCACACCGGTATACTGGATAAGCCGATCGGCAAGGGTCGACTTCCCGTGGTCAATATGGGCGATTATGCTGAAGTTACGGATATTTTCCATATTCTACATTTAATGGCCGGCTTCGTAAAAAGCTTCAGCGGCGAGACGCAACAAGCAGAAGGAACGAGGCGTACATAGGCGTACGCCGCAGCGTATGACCTTTTTACGAACTGTCGCAGTTAAAAAAGCCTTCCGGCATTACTATCACAGGAAGGCTTTCTTTCGTATTTTGTGACTGCTATAAATTATGTTAATCTTTTTCGATAGAACTTCCTTTTCAGTGCGAGAAGTATAGGAGAAGCAGTCTTGTATGTCAATATGATTTTGGGGCAAATGGTTTAAGAGTTTGTGATTAGGATTTTAACTGGAGAATCGTTGCATAAAGTTTCATGCCGATCTCTATGCCGCGGTCGATAAAATCGGGACCGTATATTCTGCCTGTTTGGGTACGAAAAGTTTTCCGGATGCGCTTTATCCCCTCCATGCCTCTCAGGAACCGCTTGAGGAGGGCATCCAACGAGGCCTTTCTGTATTCCACCATGTCCCATAGCATTTCCGTAAAATTGTCCGGCCCCCAGCGGAATTTATCGGCGTCATAGAGGGCATCGGAAAGAAATTGGGCCAGCGGATCTCCGAGGGTTTCGGCCTCGCGAAAAGCCTCATGATTCCTGATGGCGCTGGTAATGGCATGCACTTCCCTCTCTGCCAGATCAAAGCGTGTAAGGAGCATCCCCGCTTCTGTTGCGCTCGCTTGGGAGTGATCTTTCTCCAGCCGCCTGATGTCATGAAGTACACCTGCCAGATGGGCCAAAAGAACTATCCGCCGGACTTCCGACCGATGTCGGAAAGGGGCATACTCCACTAGGGAAATAGCACCGGCATCGATTGCGACCTTCCTGCTGTGGCCGATCCCATGGCCAATTCCGTCTTCCCGTTCACTCACAAGATTGAGGCACTCCCTGACCAGAGGAGAAGACCTAAGTAGCCGTAGCGAAGCCTCCACCTCTCGTCTCTTTTCCGTATAAAACGTAGGACACTCTGTAGAGCGGGCGATCCTTCTGGCGAGTCTTTTCGCTTCCTCAAGTTCCCTGTCCAAACTTTTCCTCTTGACAGATGGCGATTCAATCTTTTTAGGCTTGGCATTTCCTTCGGGATTGGCCCTGCCGCTTTGCAGTGGTATCAACTGCCAGAAACTGGTTGCCAGTATTCGCAATCCCTCGAGTTCTCATTTAATGAGTGATTGACGAAGCGGGCAAAGCGTAAACATTTCTCTTCTCCCATAGTGCCTACCTCACGGGCGAGGTACAGACATGTCGTGCAGTTTCGGCTGTCCTGATATCCATCGAGACTTTTGATCTGTTTTCGACCTGATTCCATTGTTACCGGTTACGGGCGCGGAGCAGATATTCCACGACTCTTTCAAGATGGCGAAGGGTACTGCATTCCCTTGCGATGCTACAGTAAGGGAGATATTTTTTCATCTCTGAATCACCCGATCCCCAGAGGGAAGGCGTTTCGGGATTGAGCCATATTAATCTCTTGCACCTTTCGGAGATGAAGCGAAGCACTTCGGTGTGCGGCTCCGAATAGTTGTTGCGGGCGTCTCCGAGGATGATCACCGTCGCTCTCTTTGTCAGGCGATCTGAATATTGATCCCGAAAATCAAGAAGAGAGCGTCCGTAATCAGTGCGGCCCAGGAGAATCGGAATACCGGCCCCAGAGCGAAGCATCGCGAGAGCCTCGGGAAGCGGGTGCATTTCAAACAGAGGGCTTACTTCAACCAGGTTCGTACAGAATACGAAGGAGGATATCCGGGAGATGACCTCATTTAAGCTGTATAGGATGAGAAGGAAAAAACGTACGACATTCGAGACAGAGCGGCTCACGTCACAGAGGAGAACGATTTCTGGGCGATCAATCTTCTTTGATTTCCAGTGGGTGGCAAATGGAAGTCCCCCGTAGGTGATACTCTTCCGGAAAGTCTTCCTGAAGTCCAGGTGCCCTCTCCGGGCAGTCTTTGGTCTCAGAGTATAGCGGTCCTTCAGGTGTTTTACCATTTTCTGTATAATCTTATGGATCCGTGCCAGATCCCGCTCATCGAGTGCTGAGAGCCTTGCATTTCTGATGTAGCCCTCGGAGAGCTCATACTGCCGCCTCGCGGCGTAGAGTTCGAGCTGTCTTTCAACCAGATTTCTCACCCTTTCCATGAGGTTGTCCCTCATGGATTCCAGGGCTCTCACCTGATTGATAGTATCCTGACTTCCGACTTCTGCAAGCGTCCGGATGTCCCTGTTTAGACCCTCCATACCGAGCTCCTGAAAAAGCCTCTGCATGAAAAGACCTTTCTGCGTCCATGACTGAATGCTGCGGATGTCTGCCCTCTCTCCGGCAGCCCTGAATGCCAAGGCAAGCCCACCTACGTCGCCGGAAATGAACATCTGCGTCAGGGGCGCTTCCCCCTGGAGGGTGGGGGGGAGGTCTTCATTCTCCAAGAGGAAATCTTCTCCTGTAATGTAATCGGGGGCAAAAAAGCGGCTGAAACAGACCTCAAAGATCTCTTTCTCCGGCATAGACTTGGCGAGCGAGGCGGACAGAAAATCTTTCAACACCCGCCTGTCCCCATAGCCTGACAGTTCCACGGCGCGCAGTGCATCCATGGTTTCCGCGACGGATATCCTTACGCCGGAGCGGCGTAGGGCAGTGATAAAGTTCTCCAGAGTGCGATCCAATCAGTTTGCCTCCCGGAGGGCATGCTCAGTTAACGCATAGAGCTTTTCTTCAGTAACCCGAATGTCTTCCTGGGCCTTGAGAAACGTGTTCAGTGTTTCCCTGACCATTTCTTTGTCCAGGGTTTCTGCATGGAGTATAACAAGCGTCTTCGCCCAGTCGATGGTCTCACTCACGGAGGGCAGTTTCTTTATATCAAGTTTTCTGACCTGATGTATGAAAGATACCAACTGTCTAGTCAGCCTCTCTGATATGCCCGGGACACGTGTCATGACAATCTCCCTTTCGAGTCCCTGCTCGGGAAACGAAATGTACAGATGAAGGCATCTTCTTCTCAAGGCCTCTCCGAGTTCCCTTGTGCTGTTGCTGGTGAGAAAAACGAAAGGCTTCGATGTGGCCTCTATTGTGCCTATCTCTGGGATGGAGACCTGGAAGTCAGAGAGGATTTCCAGAAGAAAGGCCTCGAACTCGTCATCAGACTTGTCCACCTCATCGACGAGGAGAACTACCCCGTCCTTTTCCTGAAGGGCCTTGAGCAGCGGCCTCGGTTCGAGGAATTGTGGAGAGAAAAAGATGTCATCATACTGGTGGAGCTTTTCGATGGATTCGGCGAGTCCCGTCTCTCCCTCGATGACGCGGTCGAGCTTGTCTTTCAAAAGCTGGGTATAGAGAAGCTGCTTTCCGTATTTCCATTCATACAGGGCCTTCGACTCGTCGAGCCCCTCATAGCATTGAAGCCGGATAAGGGGAACTCCCATGAATAGAGCGGCCGACTTGGCGAGTTCCGTCTTCCCCACACCTGCTGGCCCTTCCACGAGGACAGGCTTTCCCAAGTGGTAAGCCAGATATACCGTGTGGGCGATCTGCGTCGTGGCAATGTAGCCTACATCCTTCAGGCCCCTGCGAACCACCTCCACGGTGGCAAATTTAATGTCTAATGTACTCATTTGACTCCTTCCTTAAAATAATCCTTTCACCTATCTTTTTCTGCCTCGAGGGGTCTCCGCCTCTAAGCAAGTCGAGTGTACGGCGTATATCCTTTGTCATGGTAGCCAGTTCTCCGTCCATGCTGATACCGGACCTCTCCATGACTTGCCCTGCCAGGGTCTCGCAGTCTGCCGCCATAGTCCGAAAAGACATGAGCAATGTTTCAGACTCGCTCTTACCGCCTCTTTGTCTCATCCGTTTCGCTGCTTCAATGGCCATCCACCGCAGCGTCTGCCGCCGTGTCTCCATTTCACCGAGACCCCTCATCACGTCATCGGCTGGCGTCACACCCTGTTTACGGAGGTCAGCCAGCATGAGTTCCATCTGCCTGCATATGCCTCCCAAGATGGGACCGTTTAAGAGCGCATCCTCCAATGCACGGCAAGGTCGCGCCATCTCTTCGAGCGCCGTTCCTTCCGTGCCAAGTATTGCAGAGGTCGGTACAAAACAATTTTCCAGTCTGATCACGCAGTGCGGGGATGGCTTGAGAAAATCCAGTTTCATCGTTTCTGTGACTGCTAGATTCCGGTTCTCTCTTGAAACAAGAAAGGCCGTGAACAGTTTCTTTCCTTCGGCCGTACCGGATAGGGCATAAACCACAAAGAAATCCGCGAGGGGGCCATTGGTCAGATAGGCTTTTTCGCCGTTCAAAATAAAATGATCCCCTTCTCGATGGGCTGTCGTGATTAAATAGCGGGGATCGGCTCCTGCGCGTAGCTCGGAAAAGGCGATGGAAGCCGTAATTAGGCCATCTGCCATCTTCGGCAGATACTCTGTCCGCTGAGGAGGAGTCCCGAATTTCCCGATCATGAAACCAGAAGCCAGTAGATGGATGATCCAGGACAAGGCCAGCCCCATGTTATGTCCATGATTGACTAAAGACTCGCCAACAAGGACGAGTGCGTCATAAGCAATTCTTGTCCCTCCGTACTTCGCAGGGATCCCGAAGCTAAGGAGCCCTTCTTTTGCAATCTTTCTCCATATGTCTAGGGGGAAATCATCACTATCATTCATATCAGCCTTGGTCGCAATTTCCTCCCTTGCAAATGTGGCCACTTTTTCTACAAGAGAGGAGATGTCTTTTTTGTTGATTGCGTGCATCTTTCAACTCTCAGGTCGGACCGGAATCGAATTTATTAAAAAAACTTCTCAGAATATTGTTGAAGGATTTAAGATCGTCAGCTGAGAACCCATTCTTTATTTCCTGGTTAACCATTCGGATAACCCTTTTTGCCTTGTCCACTTCTTCCAACCCTTGTGGATTGATAAAGACATGTGATGCCCTGCGATCATGGAGGCAGGCATCTCTTCGGACCAATCCCGTTTTTTCAAGCCGGTCCACCAGACCGGTGATAGTCGAATTGTCAATCGAAAGGATCTGGCTCAGCTCGCTCATGGTGCGGCCGTCCTTCTGCTTTAGAAGGAACAGGATGCCGGCCTGTGCCGTGGTCACTCTGACGTTCTCTGTGGTCATCTTTTTTTTCAAGTAAGTGCGGAGTTTCTGCTGGGCCGTAAATAGCAGATATATTAGTCTGTCATCAGTGGGCATCTCCATAACCTCAATGGAATACATCCAGCGGGTTATTTATTTGGCATACCAAATAATAAATGTCAATCAAAAATATTTATGGGACACATGGTGGAGAGGCGATATGTTGGACTATTGCGATAATTCAATCGGTGATCATTACAAAAATACATAACTGATTCCGGTCCGGCTGCATCATGGAATCCATATCAGGAATATGCGCGTTTGCTCCTGCTCCTTATAATGGAAGATACGGGCAACTATTCTTCAATGGTGATGGTTCCCGTCATTCCTTCATGACCGATTCCGCAAAAGTTGTCGCAATGGAAAGGAAAAGGACCGGCCTTGTTTGAAGTGAAACGCAATTGGTTTGTCTTTCCGGGGACAATATCGGCGCGTATTCCGAGGTCCGGACAATTGAATCCATGCAGTCTATCGAGTGAAGTGAACTCCAACATTACGGGAATGCCATTCCTCACATTTATATCCTTAGGTGAATATTCAAACTTCTTCGCCATTATATGCATCACCGTTTTTTTTCTTCGTCCGCCATTATGTGGCCGGGGGCGAAATGAGGAATGACGACTATCAGGGAAATCGACATGATGAGAATGAGAACAACATATTTTGCAGGTCTCATAGCCTTTCTCCTTTGACGCCGCATTCAGCAATGTCATACTCAACTTTTTTGCCATCCGCAATTATGCCACGGAATACCAATCCTTTGTATGGCGTCCTATCATCCCAGGGACCGGTTGTTTCTTAGGCACGGAGCCCGGGGCCGGCAGTGGGTACATCAGTCCTTGCGTTGCGTGATGGGCGATGTGTCCTGTTTTTTTGATGGTGTTCCTGATGTATATGATCGTAGAACGCAGTCACATTCGGATACGGCCTTAGATCCGTCCCTTGTATGCCAACCGCAATCCGGATAGAGATCAAATAACGGTCGATGAGTGAAAACCACGATTCTGGCGCCCTTTTCAAGTTGCTTTAAGTTCCCGCTCGGCCACACCAACTGGGTCTCTTCGATACTTGAAGTAGGGTCTGAAACGCTGTCCAACACTATGAAATGGACCACCTTATGGTCGAAGGTATAATGGGCTCTCTCAAAGAACTCTTTGAATGCCCTGCCTTCATCCAGCCAGGCATCGTGTTCTCCAGGCATTGATCTGACGTTCTTCACCTTCAGTTCGCTGACAATCTTGCGAAACTCAGATAGACGATTCCGCATCTCTTTTTCATCCTCTGTCACATGGGTTAGCTCACCTGTGAACATGACGAAATCCGGCTGATTCGTAAAACTGTCTAACGCGGCTACGGCTTTTTTAAGGGTACCTGCAGCATCCGGGTTTTCCGCCGGGCCGTCGAAACCCCAATGTGTATCCGACAACTGAACGAAAAAGAAATCCTCATTTCCCGATTTAGCCGCCTCAGCGACGTTCAGCAATCTTCCAGGACCGGCAACAAAAACGACGCTCCCAACTCCTGCCGGTTTCAGAAGTTCCCTTCTATCGATCTTCATCGCTTCCTCCTCTGATTAGGTGATTCCGCTGTTTGACTGACAAATTGACTGTGCAATATAATCGCTCCTAAAACGGAGCGTCTTTTTTCAATTATGAGATATTCTGTGCCTATATGACATATCGAGATATTTGATTTTTGTCCTCGATAAGCCTTAATTGAATTAAGAAAAGGGACGAGACAGTGGAACCGTAGAAGATCCGATAGTGACGCTACCGGTCAAACATAATATAACATCATTATAGCCTGGGTTTAGCGTAACTGGCGGGGAAATGTTTTGAGATTGTCATAAAGTGGAAGGTTATCGCAAGACAAAAGAAATTCTTAAAACGAGATTTTTTATGTGTAAATATTTAAAACCGCCTGTAAGTATCGGCGGCCGTGAATAAGTGCATGACCTCTTCTTTTTGGGGATCCCACATTATTTTTATGTAATCGCGGCTGAGCACTTCATTGCCGTTGGGCAAAGTCATGAATAAAGTCCACCCGCGCTTCACTAAATCTTTTTTGCTTATTTTTTGTCCAATTTTCAATGTGACATTTCTAGCCATCGTTATCCGCCCTTGTAGAATCCACCATATTTTCTATTTGAGAAACTCAAAGACCCAGAGGTGCTCGAATAAAAGAACGACGCATACAAAGGAATCAGGCGTGTTTCAGGACGATGCCTTCCACAATGTTAGCAACATCCTCACAGACATCGATGGCCTCTTCTATCCTCTCAAATATTTCCTTCCACTTGATCAGTTCGATGGGATCTTTTTCCTGCTCGAACAGGCGGGACATCGTCATCCTCATGACAATGTCCCCTTCGTTCTCCAAGGTATTGATTTCCACGCAGGCGTCGATGATCATCTTGGCGTTTTTCATATTTTTCATGGCGTGGACTATATATTTCACCTTCTTGATTGCCTCATTTAATATCTTGGCCTGATCGATGATTTCTTTGGCAGGAATCTTAACGTTGTACAAAGACATTCTGGCTGCAGACGCTTCAATCATGTCGATGATACTGTCCATTTTATTGACTAGGGCATAGATGTCTTCACGATCAATGGGGGTAAGGAAGGTCTTATGCATCTTTTCGTAGGTTCTATGGGTGATAACGTCGGCTTCATGTTCCAATTCTTTTAGCTTCACAATCTTCGGTTCTGAATATTGATAATGCTCGACCATGTCGAGAAATAGTTCTCCTCCCTCTTCGATTTTGGCAGCCAGTTCATAAAATAGGTCAAAAAATTTCTCTTCTTTGGGGATCAATCTCATCTCACATACTCTCTATGACTTATTTATCTGGAATTAAGCTTGATTGATACGGTCGTTATTACGATAATGCCCCAATATTGCAGACTCTCTTTTCCTTCTATACCACATTTCATTTCCGAGTTCCGCAGTTTTTAATGCAATAAGACTTTACCTTTTTGTAGCTCTTCGCCTTCAGGCCGGGACTTCCCGGAAATGAAGAGATGTTTGCATTGCACCTGTTATGCCCTCCGAGGGGGCGGGGCTTGTGGAAAGTGCCCCCGGTCAGGGTTATGCTGCAAAAAGGCGAAATACAACCGCTGCAATAATTATTTATCTCTTTCATCAAAAAGGAGTGCCCCCGGAATTGCGCTGGCGAGTTTGTATCTCCTGTTCTTTCTCACGTAACCTGATGATTACTTTTTGGATCAGAATATCTGCGGGCGGTTCGAATAATCGCCGGAATGTTCCTGAGAAGTTTCTGGCAGAACTTTCGGCATAGGAAAAATTAACCTCCTTGAGATCCAATGAGCTCTTGCAAAGATCAAAGTCTTTTTCCTCTTTCAGCACTTGCCAAAAAGTCCTTCCCCCAGAACTTAAGGCGGAAACCGTGAGGCCCGCAACAAAGGAGATGTTCGGAAGGGCCGACATGATGACGCCGCCGCTCAATCCCGCAGTATCTTTCATGTCCTGATCGGCTTTTTTTACTGCTGATCTTTCGTGAGCCTCTTCCAGAGTAAGTTCGATCTCTATTTCCTGGTTGTCATCCTTGATATACTTGGGATAGTCTGTCGCTATTTCCTGCAGAATAGGCAATGCCTTCTGGATCGCTTCTATGAGAGCTCCTATATAATAATGCCGAGGCAATGCAAATTCGCCCAGGTCGCGCTGCGTTTTGGCGCTCCTAAAGAAGTTGGACTTGTCTCCTTCTAAACGAATCCTGATATGATACAGTACATGACTATGTAAGACGACTGTATCGTCCGCAAATATTTCAAAATCGGCCAGCAACTCAAGGCCTTTGCAGTGCTTGAAATTGGTATCCAGATTGCAAAGAGGTACTCCGGGTTGAACCGGAAGGTAAAGCTGCGGATAGGAGACGCGAAAGAGTTTTTCCAGCCCTGGTACGTCAAAATCATTCAGCTCGGGATTCTGAGATTTTTCATTTAGCAAATACTCAGCCAATGTACCCTGACCGTCTAAAAGAAATTTGAGATGGTAACTCCCCGGGTTTGCAAACCCCGTTTCCTTATAGACTGTAGCCACCTGAGAATGGGCCTTTGCCGCACACCCGGCAATCAAGCACAGCGACAGGATCAAGCCAGGCAGCAATACCATTTTTCTTCTCAAGCCTAAACTCCTCCCAGATATCCGTGGCTGCTCTCACGGAACTTGACTCGCACAATGTACGCCCCGTAAAAATTGCCGGCATGATTCCGGCTATGTAAGTCTGAATTGAGTCCGCTTAAGACATTTACAATCCTGTATAGATATTATTTCACCGTTCTGCCGCAATAAGTTCAAAAACAAAATAACCCACCCTCACCTTGCTCTGGATTTTTACGGGGATCCTTTTATCATCGGCAGTAAACCAGATTATGAGCTCTGGCACATCGCCCTTTTTTACCACATGTTGCGCTTCGAGCTTTTCCATGTCTGGTATGACCTCAAAGGTGTCATACATTTTTTCATCAATCTTGATCGTTTCCTGCCTGGCGACGTTCGCCTTCACCACTATATTGTTATCTCCTTCGGAGATAGGTATTTCAATTAGGCTGTTCTCCTTTATGTCTTTAAGACGGATGACGTAATAGAGGGATACCGTGTCAAATGTTCCCGGTACGATATGCACTGGCGCCATCTTTTCGCTGAAATTGGAGCGGGTGGCTTCAAGTTTTTCCCAGTAAAAATTTACGATGACGTCACGCGGGTGCTCCCCTTCACTTACCTTTTTATACAGGAGACTATGGGTCATAGCGATGTCACAATAGGAATCCTGCCTTTCCAGAACTTTATAGATATGATCGATAGTAGGATTCGTTTTCATGACCATTGCAAAGTGGTATGCCTTGACACCATCTATGGTCTCTATGGGAAGAACTTCCAGGGTCAGTTCTCCGGCCTGTATGAAACCCCACCTTGCCCGGTAAGTCAATTTTTCGCCGGGATGAAAAGGGAAGGGCTTGGTAGAAGCCCTGGTGCCGCCGATAATAGGGGTAAATAGCGAAAATATGACGAGGATTAAAGCAAATGCAATATACTTCGCGCGGTTTCTATGGATTCCACTTCCTTTGGACCGAGTCATATTCTCTTCGTATCCGAGAAGACGAGCGCCTACTAGACGGTGTTACATTACATACTTTATGATATCTGTGAGATGCACCCGATGAAAATGGAAGTTATACGCTAATGTTGAATCAGTATCTGTCGGCTAAGGCAACTTTGAAACGATATCGTGCGCGGCCTTTTCTATGATAACTTTCTGCATTACCGGCTTTTCACTTATTCTATCAATAGCATAGTGTATTTCCTGGACTCCTTCCCAGGCTATGGTTCCATCCTGAGTGTTCCAAATTTGAAAGAACAGTCTCAAGTCTGCAGACTTTGTATCAATCAGACGGAGGCCCAGGACGCCGAACCGGTTATCCGATCCTTGAGAAAATGCCATCAGTTTAAGCTGCGCCACATACCTTGTTTTTGTCGCCTCGCCCACTTTTCGCAGGATGTCACGATTGAAAATCCCAGTATCACGGTAATCAACATACATGCGCTTATAGTCTTCCGAAAGGCCGGCCCGGTTTATCGCATTGATGGTTTCCGGAAGAAAAAGGCAATGTATAGCAGGCCGCTCTCTTCTCAGAACTTCCGCAAAGGTGAGGGCAACCTCCTGCTTTTCCTCTTCCTGGCCGGTTACGGTGGATGGCGTAATAAAGGCCACCCCATATATAGGGAGGTCTTGAGCTTTAAGAGAGATTGCACGGTTCTGAGCTGTATCGGAGACCTGCGGCACGAAACACGCACACAGCAAGATCATGACCATTGCTAACATCAACCATCTGCAGTTCATAATGTGCCCCCTCAAGCTAGAGCAAACATGTGGTACATTTGAAGATTTTGTAGCGAATTGCAAGACGGATACTGCTTCTTTTATATATAACATTTTAATATATGGTTCAGCAAATTTTATTTCTTAAGTCGCAACCGCCCTGACGCTCTTAGAACAGCCATTTCATCGGTCTTGAGCTATTGAACATCCTCTCACATCATCACTCGAAAGAAAAATCAGGTTTTGGGACAGTCAATATAGGGGAACGGCGTATAGAAAAGAGGATTATATGCGATATACTGAGATTGATGAACTTTGGTAAGAATCCTTTATACAGGAAATCCTTCCCGTTGCGGTGTTTGTGAGAGAGATGAAAATGAAAAAAGCAGCGACCATATTTTTCTTGATCTTGCTTGCGGCATCGACTTATGGATCGGTGCGCGCGGGGGATACAATAGCGGGTTCAGAGTTGAGCGCCGATATTCAGGCTGCAGGCCGGCCTGGCTTCTGGATGAGTCAGAAGATCGACGCTCAATTTATAGGGATGAGCATAGGCGACGTTAACAATGACGGCAAAAATGAAATCGTGATTATCGATATGAGCAATATCATGATCTACCGGAAGGAAGGCAATACTCTTAAGCTCCTTCAAAAAATTCCCGGCGAATCGCACGACCAATATCTTTCCGTGGACGTGGCAGATATCAAGGGTGACGGCATCAAATGGATCATAGTCACTAGCCTGTTTCAGAATTTCCCGGACTCCTTTATACTCGAATATAAAGATGGGAAATATGTGAAGATCGCTTCGCATCTAAGATGGTTCTTGAGGGTCATAGAGATTAACGGTAAACCCGTGCTGTTGGGGCAGGAGATGGGGATGAATAATCCCTTCGAAAATCCAATTTACGAAATTGTCTGGAAGAACGGAAGCTGCCAACAGGGCCGGCGCATGAAGATTCCCAAAGGGCTTTCCATTTATGGCCTTGCTATCGCGCCCCTGGAGAAAAGAGGTCCCAACAGGATTATCGCCCTTGACAGTTTCGACTATCTTCGCGTCTATGAAGAGACGGATAAGTCGATCGACAGGATCGACGTCCTGGGCGAAAGCAAGGCGGCGATCTGGAAGAGCAGCGAAGTTTTCGGCGGAAGCAATAATTACTTCGACCGCACAATGTCGCAGTTGTCCCCCGCAAATCCTGAAGACAAGTACAAAATGCCGTATGTGAATCTGAGAATTATTAACCGCGGCATCGGCAAAGAGGGAAGGGCGGAACTGATCGTAGCGAGGAATTTTTCTCAGGAGAGGCGGTGGTCTGAGAATCTCAGGATCTTCACTTCCGGAGATGTCTATGACCTGGAGTGGGACGGCCTCGGCTTTGCGGAAAAGCGGAGGACGAAGAAGGTTCCTGGTTATGTGGCAGATTATCAGATTAAGGACATTGACAACGATGGAAAGCCCGCAGTAGTCATAGCCCTTGTGACCTCTGGCTATTTAGCGTGGAAACCGACGAGCGTCGTCGTTGCCGTCACCATAGGTGACAAGTGAAAATATCGTCGGCAACGGGATTGATTACTTCAGGTATTGCTTGAGTGGTGCGTTCCTGTCAAACAGTATTGACTCACCAGCATCCGGCGGCCGCGGGCTATAGGGGATAATCGATATTAATGCGAATACCGCTCTTCAATTCATTCTCACGCAAAGGGTTGTCTGAAAGCATGTTTTAAAGCCTGTTGAAGAAGAAAAGGCGCCATATCACCTATGCACGAGATTATCAGAAATCTGATTCACCATGGTTACATCTTTCTTTTCCTCTGGATGTTTTCGGAAAGACTCGGCATCCCCATCCCCGCAACCCTCCCCCTGATTGCTGCGGGCATCCTTGCTGAGATGGATTACATGCAGTTTGCCTATGCCTTGGCCATAGCAGCTTTTGCTGCCGTTGAGCTTGCTGATTTCGCGTGGTTTTTCCTCAGCCGGATTCGCGGGCTAGAAGTGCTGTCTTTTCTCTGCCTCATCAGCCTTGAACCGGATGCATGCGTGAGGAAGACGCAGAATTTATTTTCAAGACATGGGACTGCATCTCTCCTGTTTACGAAGTTCATCCCCGGGCTCAGCAATCTGGTGGTTCCTCTTATCGGTATTGTCGGATTAGGACTCCAGACGTTTATTCTCGTCGACAGCATCGGATCGCTGCTCTGGGTGGGATTTTTCATGGGCGCTGGTTATCTTTTCAGCCGGGAAATACAGCTCGAAAGCATTGCCATTCCCGACTGGGGACAGGGAAGCTTTCTAATCGCGGCTCTTATGCTCATTGCCGTTTATATTGTGTGGAAATATTTACGCAGGAGGCACATTCTTAAGAAATTATTTTCCAACCGCATGACCCCTGAAGAGCTTAAAGGAAAGATCGATGCCAGTGATGAGATGGTCATTTTTGGATGTAAGGCATACCCTGGAGTTTCAGGCCGATCCGTATGTAGTTTTCAGCGCCCGTCACTTTCCCCTCGAGAATCTGGAGCGGTTTTCCGCCGTTCCCGTGGAAAGGGAGATCGTGACGTATTGCGCCTGACCGAACGACGTATCGGGTGCCCGGGCAGCATTTAATACTGAGAAATAAGGGATATATGCGCGTGCGGCCGTTGGCAGGTGGATTCAGCGGTTGGCGTGAACAAAATTATCCTCTCGAAGCTTACCAAGAAAGCGGGAACTCATGATAACCGGCAACAACAAGTCGAGAAATGATCAGCGGTGTGTTGCCTGCCAGGAAATTCTTTCCCCGAAATGGAGGCTGAAAAAAATCTGCAGCAGCAGGCATGTAGAGCTAAAGGAGATATGCCCCAAACACAAATGAGAGCAAACTCCGCATCAGGTGCTGAACTTTGCAAATTACCCGCAATATGTAGTCTCAGGAAAGAAAACTCTTACGAATCTCCCGTTTTTGACGAATTCACTGCCTGCACTCCCCGACAGATCCTTCCTTACACATCGTGCCGTCAAACCACCAAGCATTATCCATTCTGGCGCCAGTCAGTCTTGTATTAGTAAGATTTGCACCCCTTAGAGACGCACCGTTCAACCTTGCAGCAGTCAAGTTTGCATTCGTCAGGTTTGCATCGGTCAATCTGGCGTCCGACAGCTTTGCCTTAGTAAGGTTTGCGTCGGTCAGATCTGCGCCGCTGAGGCTCGCCTTTATCAGGCTCGCACCGCTCAAGTTCGCATTGTCCAGCTTCGCATTGCTCAAATTTGCATTTGTAAGTTTTGCGCCTGTTAAGTCCGCATTCCTTAGATTTGCACCGGAAAGATTTGTCGCAGAGAGATTTGCACCGGTCAAGTTCGCACCTTGCAAATTCGCTTCACTGAGATCCTGGCCGCTTAGATCCGCGTTGGTTAAATCGCAATTCACACATTTTTTCAAATTGTTGACTTGTAACAAACTGCCCGGTGTGAATGCTAATGCATTGGCGGTTGCGAAAATAAATGCGATAAGGCCGATGCCAAGAATGATAAGAGTCTTTTTCCCAATCATGGAGATATCTCCTTTTTATCTTTTTATGATATCCAAACCCCTCAAGAAAGGCTATGATGAACTTATATCAGGAAAATATATTATGTGCAATGGAGTATCTGGTTCCTGTACTATTAGGTTTTTAGTCAGGCGGAAGCCGACAAAAACCCTGTGCGGGGACGTAGAGGGCGCTGTTAAACCTGCTGGATATATTCTGAAAAGCAATCAAGCCCGTAAGTTCGATGATCCCGTCTTCGTTAAAGAACGCCCGTAGACGCGCCATCAATTCATCGCTCACCTGCTGATCGGGATAGGTAATTGCCTCAGCGTACTGCAAAACAGCCCTTTCTTTTTTGCTGAAAAGTTCACTTTCCCTCCATTTTTCCGAGGCTTCCAGCTTTTCGAGAGAACCGGCTCGCTCCACAAGCAGAGATGCGTTGATATCAACACAAAAACGACACCAGCTGATTTGTGATACCCTGACCATAACCAAAGAACGTAAAACAGAATCAACGGGGCTTTCGCGTGTGTTCAGTACGTGGTATAGAATTGCCACCGCAAAAAAAGCTTGGGCGCTCTTGCCCAGAGCAGGGCGGACTTTAAGATCTGCCCACACTTTCTTGGTTCCAGAACAATAGACGACGGTACCAAGGATACATATTCATCGGTTTTTCTGAAATTTTCACTGCACATTCCCTCGCTATGAACTTCCACAAAGAGTGGTGTTGCAGCGGATGGACAATCGCTAAAGCGATTTGAAATCATCAGTGGACTTAAAAACTATATGGAATTCTTTCACCGAAGAGATTAAAGAATCATTTGACTTACTTTTTTACATATTACATGCATGACAAAAGCTGTCAACTTGATACTTCAGTGCTCAGAATCAGCAGCCTGCACAATACCAACGATTTCAGTCTGGACGTGCGAATATGGCCGAGGTCAATAAATTATTATCTGGACATATTGACCTGAGTAATCGAATATTTCTTTCTGTAAATTGTAGTATCCCACGTCTGACATAGTATCCATTCTAACTGAAAATAGTTATTATTATCGATTCGTAACGGCTATTACCAATTTGAATAGATCAATCTATCCATACGTTAAGGGGAGACGGACAAACGGTATTCCGGCTCTTGACTGTGATGCATATCATCCACTTGCATTTCAAATGTATCAATGTTATTTGTGGGTCGCCGATGGGGGCGATGGGGAAGCGTAACCCATGAAAAAACAGGTGCTGGTCAAAAAAATGAAGAAAAAAGGTGTTCCTAAAGACGGACCCGCAAAAGTGCGCGAGGACGAACAGCTTTTCCGGACGTTGACGCAGAGATCTCTCGTAGGCATCTATGTAGTGCAGGATGGCCAGTTCCAGTCGATAAACCCTAACGCCGCTTCATATTACGGATGCGAACCGGAAGAACTGATGGGGAAAAAATCAGATTCCATTGTCCATCCCGAAGACAAGGAGCGGCACAAGCAGTGCGCGATAGATATGCTGAAAGGTAAACGCTCTTCTCCTCATGAATTCAGGATCATCAGCCGGAGCGCTGATATTCACTGGATCATGGAGACGGTAACACCTATTATTTACAAAGGCAGGCCGGCCATTCTGGGAAACTCCATGGATATCACGGAACGCAAGCGGGCAGAGGAGGCGCTGAAAAAGAGGGAAATGGAGCTCGAGGTCAAAACACATGAACTCGAAGATATGAACTCGGCGCTAAGGGTTTTGATGAAACAGAGAGACGAAGATAGAAACGAACTGGAACAAAAGGTCTTAACGAATATAAAAGTACTCATCCTTCCGCACATGGAAAAATTGAAAAATCATGTGGACACGCAGGGAATGTCATATGTGAATGTCCTTGCATCTAATCTGAGGGACATCATGTCACCCTTCGCTCAGAAATTGTCAGTCACATATTTAAATCTCACCAAAAGAGAAGTGCAGGTTGCCAATCTAATAAAAGAGCAAAAGACAACCGAAGAAATATCGGCATTCTTGAATATTTCCATCAGTGCCGTCAATGTTTACCGCTATCATATCAGACATAAACTGGGCCTGTCAAAAAAGCAAAATCTGCTTTCCTATATTTCGTCCCTTTCTTAAGAAATTACTACCCACCGGAAAAGAATGGATTTTCCGAATGACGGGTTTCATGCGAGGTGCCTTCGATGATCAGATCACTTGATGATATCTCCCTAATTGCCGGGGAAAAAGGGCCGAAAAGACTTGCCGTTCTCGCCCCCGAAGATGAGGAATTCATGGTTGCGGTGAAGAGGAGCTGGGAGGCGGGGTACATCGAGCCAGTACTCATCGGGAACTCGGAGAAGATGGAGAAGCTGGGGGAAAAGGTCGGATTCGATATCAGCAGGTTTGAGAAGATTATGGAAAACGACCGACAGGCGATTTCCGATATTGGCATCGGCATGCTCTTTTCAGGAAAACTGTCTATAGTGAGCAAAGGCCAGATTCCGACCGCCTATATCTATCGCTCGATCATCAGGGCGGAAGGGAAGGCGTCTTCCGGCATGACAGTAAGCGTCGTTTCCTTCTGGGAGATTCCGGGACTAGGCCACCTGACTGCCTTCACGGACACCGGCGTCAGTATTATGCCTGATTACAAGACGAAGGCTGACATTCTCAGGAATGCCGTTTTTCTGTACCATTTACTCGGGTATAAGAAACCGAGAATCGTCGCTATCTCCGGTCAGCGGAAATTCGGCGGGACTCTCGACTCTTACCGGGATTACAAATTGCTCAGAAAAGCTGCGGAAAGAGGAGAACTTGGAGAATGTGAGTTTGTTCATGCCACCTCTTTCGCGGAGATATTCTTGGGACCGAGGGGTCGCCTGAGAGATTACCGCGATATTGATTTAGCGAAAATGCCGCACATCATTCTCGTCCCCCGCCTCGATACAGGCAACATCCTATGCAAGCTTGATTTCTTTCTGGATGTTACTCGCTGCTCCATTGCAGTGACCTCGAGAGGAGCAGTCTGTATTCCCTCCCGCGCAGATTTCAGCGATTCCATTGTGACCGAACTTGCCATGGGCGTCGTGGTGGCCGACAGGCTGGAAAAGGAGGTGAGGTGAATGGTCGGCACATTCGCGGGGCTTATTGACGCGGCGAGGGAAAAGGCAGTGAAGAGACGATTGGCGATCTCATCTATAAAGAAGCCGGACCTGGAAATTATCTCCAGGGCGGCGAAAGAGGGACTTATCGTTCCGTTGCTGGTGGGTGACGGCATAGCAGCGGAAGCCATGGTAAAGAAGAGTCATCTTGCATCTCTGGAATATGAAATCATGGATGTGAAGGTTTCAGGCGGGTCTCTTCAGGCGGCAGTCGCGCTCGTCCGGGAAGGGCGTGCGGATATGCTTATGCGGGGAGCTGAAGATCTGAAGACTTTCATGAACACCGTTCTCGATACAAGGACGGGCCTTTTGAAGGATAAGTTGGCAAGTTATATATCGGTCTTCCAGTTGCCGAAGAGCGACAAACTGATTCTTGTGACCGATACGTTCGTGAATAACTATCCGGGCGTTACTGAAAAGCAGGCAATCCTTGAACATGCAATAAAGCTGGCGGGTCTGCTGGGGATCGAGGCGCCGAACGTGGCGGTCCTTGCTGCCATCGAACAGATAAATCCCAGTATTCCCTCGACGCTTGATGCCGCCGTGCTCTCCAAGATGTCGGAGAGGCGGCAGTTCGGAAACGTCTTCGTCGAAGGTCCCCTCGATATTGATTGCGCCTTGAGCCATGTTGCAGCGGGAAGAAAAGGGATAAAGAGCGTCGTTACGGGAAACGTCGATATCTATCTCGCACCCGAAATCGAGAGCGGTTATCTGCTTGCCGAGTCCCTCATTTTTGTCGGAAGGATGGAAATGGTGGGTGTCCTCATGGGAATGACAAAGCCCGTGATCCTGAATCTTCCCTTCATCTCTCGAGAGAACCGGCTCGTGGAAATCGCCTTGGCATCCTTGCTCTGAGGGAAGGAAATAGATGATGAAGGGAGAACATCACCTGCTTGCCATCAATGTCGGCTTTGGCCGAAGGAGGTCTGAAGGTCCTCCTGAATGAAGAAGAGGTGAAAAGCTACCTGTAAAATGGGGAATAAGATAAAAATAAAAGGTGAATGTCAGGCTCCACCGGTACAAGCTTCCTTTGTGAACCGGCAGGAACATCTTATACGGTTATCTGGACGAATGATATTTTTATTTCAGACCCGTGGCCAAGATAGCCGCGCCGATGGCCCCGTTTACCTGGGCATATTCCGAGACCTCCACGGCCATCCCGATCTTTCTTTCGAGAGCCTTAACAACACCGATATTCTTTGCCACGCCGCCCGTCATCACCACGAGAGGTGCAATCCGTAAACGGTTTGCCATAGCCGCTATCCTTGCGGCGATAGACTCGTGTATGCCCGCAATAATGTTCTCCCGCTTTTCACCCTTTGAGATGAGCGAGATGACCTCCGATTCGGCAAAGACCGTGCAGAGGCTGCTGATTCTGGAGGGATCGCCTGCTCTCAAGGAGAGTGCTCCAAATCCGTCAAGGTCTACCTCCAATGCCCTCGCCATCACCTCCAGGAATCGTCCTGTGCCGGCGGCGCACTTGTCGTTCATGGCGAAGTTTTTCACCTTCCCCTTTTCGTCGAGGATGATAGCTTTGCTGTCCTGACCACCGATATCAATGACGGAGCGGGCACGGGGATTCAAATAATGGGCGCCCACGCCGTGACAGATGATCTCCGTCATGGCCTTGTCCATGAACTTCACGCTGTTCCTGCCGTATCCTGTGGACACGACTCTCCCGACGTCAGACTTCTCAATGCCGAGTTCTTTCAGCAGCTCCTCGTACACATTCGTACCGGCCTGTTCGGCGTTGTACCCGGTAAAAATGACCTTTGTGCCGCGTATCTTTCCTTCGGCAATTAAGGCCGCCTTTGTGGTGATCGATCCGATGTCAATTCCTGCTGTAATCATCAATTGCTCTCATCCATCTGTTGCCTAAGCCCCTTTTTGCTGCTTGATGATTTCCATGAAGGCATCAATGCGCGTGGAAATCTGGCTCTCTGAAAAGCTCCGCTCATCCACCATATCCGCCTCAATCATCAGGCAGGGAATCCCTTTTTCCTTCTCTACAATCTTCTGGATATCGTACTGACCAAGAGAATAAGGTTTGCAGCTTCTGTTTGAATGCATCACGATGCCGTCGACCTTATACGTGTCCACCATCTCAAGCACTGTGCGAGCCATCTCATCCACGCCGATATTTAGGTAGATGCGTGTGTAGGCCTCGGCCATGGAGTCAAAGAAATTATTTTCGTCGATGTACTTCGTGGTACCGCACCAGGCGGAGGTATAGGTATCCGCGACGAGGCAGGCGTTGTGTGAAGCCAGCTTTTCCGATAGCCAGCGTGTCCGGGGCCAGATGGGAATATTGTCCCAGAGGAGCCTGTACTTCTCATTGGGAATGGCCCCGATCCCTCTAGCGACGCGGTCTTTCATCTTTTCCAAGAGCTGTGTGTAATAGTCGATTACCAGCGGTGTCCCTCTCAGTGTAACGATAAGCGCCAGGTGGTAAAAGGCATCGAAGGCCGTCATGGGCGCGGGGCTGTTTGCGGTCGTCGCTAGCACGGCCTGCCAGAGCCGCTGTCCTTCAAGGGAAAGCTTTCCCACATCCTTCAGATGGTCGCTATCCATTTTCCTTCCGCATGCCTTTTCGAGGAAAAGTACATATTCATCTAACTGCCTCCGGACATATCTTCCGGCCTCTTCGGCATAGCCCACATGGCAGAATGGCGTATCGAAGATGAAAAGGGGGACGTTGAAGTAGCGGGCCTGAACTTCATACCATTTCAGAACGGTCCCGCAGATATTATTGCAGCATATGAGCATGTCGGGACGGGGAAGACCGCCGATAGGGCCGCCGTTCACGGTTGCACAGGCGATATCGGAGCGCGCATAGGAACAAAGGTCGCTTGAATATCCCATGGATTCCGCTTTTTCACAAAGGTCCGTCCCCATCTTGCTCGCCCCGATCATTGCCCCATGGTTTTCCGGATACACGGGAATTACATCCATCGCGATGAGGGGTTCAACTGGGCCGCCGCTCGTAATCCAGGCAACCTTCCTGCCGCTGATACGGGCGCTCTTTGCCTCCATGTAATAGACCATCATGATCTCTTTCATCTTCTTTTTCTTCTTGAAATGGAGAGCAAGTTTCTTGATCTTCGCAAGAAAGAAGAGCACAATCTCCGGCATCTTATTCATAGACGTCTCACTTTTGGTTTTTTCATTGAAGAAAATATTTCATAACATATCGACGAATGTCTCAAACCGCGTGCGCAACTGCCCTTCCGAAGGGAGCTGGTCCTCTACTTCGAGCATCATGTTCGGGATGCCTTCCCTATCGAGGAATTCCTTCATATAGGGGTAGTCAAAGGCATGGGGGTCGCAGAACTTGAGGAAAAAGAAGACGACACCGCGGGCGTCTTTCTCTTTAACAATCTTCAGAAGATTTTCACCGCGTGTAAATATCCCGGCATGCTTTGCCGGGCATACGGGCCTTGTCATATAACGTGCTGCAATAGCGGCGATAGGATCTGCGTGATCTACTACCGATTCCTCAAAATATCTAGAGCCGGTGCAGAAATCATCCCAGATTACAGCCCCGCCGGCTTCTTCAATGATTCGGTAAATATCGGGGTGGTTGCAAACGCCCCCGGCTAGGACTATACGCTTGCCTGCAGATGGATTTGCGTTACCCTTCTTCTTTTCGAGTTCCTCGATAACTGCAGGGAGAACCTCCGTAAGATGGTTACGGTCCATCATCATGGAAGCCTTGACAATCGCATAGAGATCGCTGCCACTGATGATCACGGGATCTTCGGCTTTCAGTTCATATAGCCGCTTGAGAGACGCCCTGATTGTGTTGAAGATCCCAATGGCGTTTTTCAACTTGTCGTCCGTGATATCCACGCGCAGGTGCGAGGCAAGCTCATCCCTGAATTTTTTCAGGACATCTATCATGTATGTTCTGGCGCTTTGCGTATCTAGTTTCACGGGCAGTGCTATGTCGGCGTGGAAAGGCCCTTTCACATTCATACGCCAGATATCGGAGAGTCGCTGGATAGAATCGCAGGTGTGTGGGAAAACGGCCCCGTTGAGGAAGTCAAGATTGCCTGCAAGGGCCCCTTCGAGGGCTCCTCGCACCAGAGAGCAGCAGTAGGATTGAAAATGGGCGTCGGCAAAGTGAATGTTTTCGCCTACTGCGAAAATTCTAAAAGGATGCGCTCCCGCTGCATAAATAATTTCTTCCGGTGTATAGGAACAGAAGTATCCTACGATCTTACGACCTCGTTCCTTCATTTCCCTCCCGTATGATACGGGGTCTTTCAATATATCGTAAAATTCATCCCGTTCTTTCATTCATGGGTCTCCTCATTTCAATCTCCTGCATATTTCCCTGAGTCCTTCAAATTTGCAATCTCTTCCTCCTCCAGAACCTTATAGGCGATTTTGCCGACAATGGTCATAGGCAGGGTCTTGCGGAATTCAATCTCACGCGGGCAACTCCACTTGATGAGATGTTCCCGGCAATGATCAATGAGTGCGTTCTCCATCTCCGGACCGGCTTTTTCATGGTCCTTCAGGATCACGAAGCCCTTCACGCGCTGCACTTGGGCTTCATCGGGAACACCGATGATGCACGCCCCTTCTACCTCGGGATGCAGGCACAGGATGTCTTCCACCTGTGCCGGGTAGACGTTCATGCCCGAAGATTTAATCATCCGTTTCTGTCTGACCTTGAAATAAAAAAATCCATCCTCATCCATGGTGCCTATATCACCGGTGTGAAGCCATACTCTTCCATCGGGGTGCCTCTTGAGTGTCTCGGCCGTTTCTTCCGGGTTATCGAGGTAGCCGAGCATAACGGCAGGGCCATGGATGCATATCTCGCCTTCTTCCCCTACATCGGCTTCTTCCAGTGTTCCGGCTCGCACGATCTTGGCGAGCATATCTGGGAAAGGCACGCCGATACTTCCCTCCCGATAGTGGTCAAACGGAGTAACCATGATGGCCGTAACAGCTTCCGTAAGGCCATATCCCTCTAGGAGTTGGCATGTTCCCCCCTGTTGCTTAACAATTTTTTCAAAGCGCTCCTTTACAGTTCGCGGAAGAGAGTCGGCGCCGCTGAAGGTGGCCCTGAGACAGCCGAGATCAGTCTTCTGGAAACCGGGATTCTTGCCTAAGGCATCAAAAAGGGTGGGCACTCCGATCACGAAAGTAGGACGCCTCTTTTTGATCAGTTTGGCGACAGTATCTGGCGTAAACTGGGGAACGAGGAGACTCCTGGCGCCGCCCATGAAGCAGGCGTTCACGCAAACGCCGATGCCGAAGCCGTGAAAGATAGGAAGGATGGCGAGGATGGTGTCCTTTTCTGAGAGGCCTCCGATAATAGAAACCTGCATGCCTTCGCTGATGAAATTCATATTGGAAAGCATGATTCCTTTGGGGATGCCCGTCGTTCCTCCGCTGTAGAGGATAACGGCCATCTCATCCGTATCCATCCGGGCCTTGGGAGCCTTCGGGTAGTGGCCTATCATAAGTTCTCTCCACCATGTCACCATGGGGTCTGTGGGAACATTCGGGATCTTACGTCCCTTCGTAAAGTTGAAGCCGATCTTTTTGATTCCCTTGAGATAATCGGGTATGCGGGTCAAAATTAAATTTTCGAGCTGTGTTCTGTTCTTCACCTCCCTGAATTTGCCGTAGAATGCGTCCAGGGTCAGGGCAAAGCGGCTCCTGCTCGAATTTAGATAGAACTCGATTTCCTTTGCCGTGGAGAGGGGATGAATCATGGCGGCAATAGCGCCAAGTTTGTTCGCCGCATAAAAGCAGATGATCCCTTGAGGTGTGGTAGGCATAGAGATGGTAATCCGATCCCCCTTCTTCATACCTAGTTGGGACAGCGCATCCGCGCACTGGTCAATGTCGTGACTGAATTGCCTGTAAGTTGAGGAATACCCGAAAAAATCATAAGCGGTGGCATCCGGGCACCGTTCCACGGTCTTCATGACCGCTTCATACATGGTCACTCGCGGGTAACTTAGAGATTCCGGGATGTCGCCGTAAAATTTCAACCATGGTTTCTTTTCATACATGCCACAATATCTTCCTTTCAAATAGATGTGGGCTGCAGTTGTATGAGACAATAATGCAGAAGACAAAAAAATGTCAATGAAAAAGGCTTCGCAAAATTCTGGCGAACCAGTCCTTATAAGAACCTTTCTGCCAGTTGGATATGCGAATGCGACCAAAGATGAAATCAATACAAAAGCGCCCGGAGCTTAGCCTTAATGAACTGTTCAGCTTCCTTCACGATTCTCTCAACGAGTTCTTTTACCGCCGGTATGTCATGAATCAGTCCCATAACCATGCCAGTCCACCCGATGCCGGCTTCCATGTCTCCGTCCGTCAGGAGCTTTCTTCTCCTTTCACCGGAAACAAGGGACAAAATGTCTGCTAATTCCAGTCTTGCCTGGGCGGGCTTCCGTCGCAAGAACCTCTTCCCCGACACTGTTACTGTAGACACGCCCTGTATGTCTCAACGTTCGAAGAATTAAAGTCGTCTGCCGTTCGTCGGAGGCGACGATTTTTCTTTTCATATTCTCATGAAGAGCGGCTTCCTTCGTTGCTAGGATACGGGTTCCCATATTGATGCCATGGGCTCCGAGGGCGAGGGCGGCAACCAAGCCGCGGCCGAGGCTGCCAGGCGCTATAATGGATATTTTGATTTTATCTGCCGCGGCAGGAATCAGTACAAAACCGGAAACGTCATCTTCGCCGGGATGACCGGCGCATTCGAAACCGTCGATACTAACGGCATAGCAGCCGATCTTCTCCGCCGTGAGGCCATGGCGGACGGAAGTGCATTTATGGATGACCTTGATGCCTGCTCGCTTGAATGCAGGCAGGAATCTCTCCGGATTATTCCCTGCAGTCTCGACAATATTTATGCCGGAGTTAATAATGTCCTGGGCATACTCTTCATAGGGCATGGGTTTTATGGCGGGCAGGATCGTCAGGTTGACGCCAAACGGGTTGTCCGTCATCTGCCGTGCGCGTTCGATCTTCTTTACAAGGTCACGGGGACAAACAAGAAAAACCAAGACCGTAAGATGTATAGCACGATTTTCATGCGGAGTTCGTGGGAGTTTGTCATCGTGATTGCCTCGTTCCTCTTCCTCTAGGCGGGACACAAACTCGACGAACTTCTCGGCACTTCTCCCAGCTTCATGTTCGGGTTGTTTTTTCTGGCCATATTCGCCTGTATCGGCAGACTATATCAGGATGCCTGGTTGAAGCGAAAGGATGTCTAAGTTTATCCTTCATTCGCAGAAAATACAAAGAGATTTTTTCATGATCCGTGATCCTTGCCAACGCCCTGTTGCTCTGCTTTGTAAAGGGGCTTGTTTTATGATGCTGGATTATTGAGAGCAAACGTCGGATAGATTAGGTTCGTAATCTATCAAGTTCATTTCTCACGGCCAAACCGATCCTTTCCAGCACATAGGGTTTCTTGACGTAGGCGCCGGCTCCCAACTCCTGAGCCTTCTTGACCCGATTCGTTTCAGAAAATCCGCTCACGATGATGGCCTTCTGCATCGGGTTGATTTTGACAACGCCTTGATATGTCTCGAGTCCGTCAATACCGGGGTCCATAATCATGTCGAGGACCATAAGATCAACGCGGTGCGTCCTGAGGTATTCAATAGCCTCTTCCCCGCTTGCCACAGCGTTTACTTCATAGCCGAGCCTCATCAGCATACTTGTTGCCAGTTCCCTTTGCTCCTTCACATCGTCCACTACCAGAATCGATTCTCCCCTGCCCACGTATGATTCAGGCAGTACCTCCTTCTGATCACTGGCCGTGTCCTCTCTGGTAACCGGGAAATAGAGCGTGAAGGTGCTGCCCTTTCCTTCCGAGCTGCGGACGTCAATATAGCCATCATGGTCTTTCACTGTTCCCCAAACAACGGCCAATCCTAATCCGGTTCCGCTTCTCCCCATAACCTTTTTCGTATAGAACGGCTCAAAAATACGCTTCAAATCGGCTGCCGGTATGCCTTCTCCCGTATCAGTTACAGAAAGAACAACATAGTCACCCTCTCTGACAGCGTCATATCCTTGGATGGGTTTGTCGAGATACTGGTTGCTCGTCGAAATAGTCAATGTGCCTCCCTTCGGCATAGCCTCAGCAGCATTGGAAACGAGATTCATTATAGTCTTCTCGAGATGGATAGGGGACCCCACGATGTTTAGCAGGTTTTCCCCGATGCTGATCCTTACATGAAGATCCGGGTTGAATGAACATATCTTCTCAAACTCAGGAGACTTTTGAAAATCAATCACTATGTTGTTAAGATTGATAACCTTGCCGGTATGTACTCCCCTTCGCGCCAGGGTAAGAAGATCCTGAACAATGGCAGCAGCCCTCTGGCCGCCGTTCATGATATTCACGACATGGGGTCTTATCGCGCTCGATTCATCGATCCTCTCGAGAAGTAGTTCTGAATAGCCAACTACGATGCCGAGAACATTATTGAGATCGTGTGCGACTCCTCCTGCCAATGTGCCCAATGCTTCCATTTTTTCCGCTCTCTGCAGGCGCTCTTCTAGTACCTTTCGCTCCTGTTCGGCTTGTCTGCGTTCAGTGATGTCGAATATGGTGGAACGGCTCATGATGTACCTGCCCTCGTTGTCTTTAATAGCCGTGGCATTCAAAAGCACGGGTAGCCTGGTGCCGTCCTTACGTATGAGTTCGAACTCAAGATTATCCATCCATCCCCGCTCCTTGAGGACAGGAAAGGTCTTATGGTAAACGCCCAGACACTCCGCGGCCAACAGCTCGCTCCATTTCATCTTGCCGATGACTTCCTCACGGGTATAGCCCAGCCATCGCAGCTCCGTGTCATTCATCTGCAGGAAGGTGCTGTCCGGACCCAGAGAATGATAGCCGCACGGGGCGTTATTATAGAGATCGCTGATTTCGTCGGAATATTTTCTCAATTCATCTTCTGTCTGCCTGCGTATCACCGCCTCCTTGCGCAAATCCGCATTGGCCTGTTCCAATTCGGCGGTACGCTCGTCGACGCGCTTTTCGAGCGAAACATGAGAGGCGCGCAATTGTTCGAGCAGTTTGTTAAAGGCGGAACCAAGGACGCTGATTTCGTCGGTCCCTGTGACCGTGACCGGAGTCATCCATGGACTCTCGGTGTGCGATGCAATATCCTGAAAATGTCCGGAGATAGCTGCCAGACGGCTAGTAACCAAGAATCTGAAAACAACTATGATCAATCCGAAGAGGAGGGCAAGACCTGCTACTAAAATGAGTGTCTGGTGACGCATTTCAGCAGCGAGGGCGACATCTACTTTTTTGATGGGAACTGCGACCATATCGAGTCCTGCCACGTCTCCGACCTTTCGGTAGAAACCTCCTTTCGATCCATACCGTTTTACAAGTTCCGCCGGGGCGTCTTTAGGGTCGCCATGGCAGCGCATGCATTCGCCTTTCAAAAACCTGGGTGTGAAATGAACCAGGTAAAGCCGGCCGTTGATCTCGACCTTGTCGGTTCGTTTCTTGAATTGTGGATTCGCGCGGAAGTAATTTATCATCTTCAGTTCCTCCGCGTCTGCCAAATTGGCAGGATTGCGCGGGTTTTCGGACGAGAAGCGAGTGATGTAATCGGGGAATTTTTTTCTCACGTCCTCGGATATGCTTCTCGAAATGTAGGAGGTGGACATAGTCTCCGGGTTGAAGCCGTCCCTGCCCATAAACTTCTCCATATTGGGGCGGATCTTCTGGGCCACATAGTTGCGAATTGCCAGATCAAATTCCAGCGCAAGGTCGGCCTGCTGATTAACAAGTTCGTTGGCATGTTTTCGGCTTGCGTCGTAGGTTTGATACAGGATAAATACGGAAAACAGGACTGCAAGCAATCCAAAAGGCAGAAGGAAACGCATTCCCAGACTTTTCATGGTTTTTCTCCCACGTGTTCAGACATTCCCGGCGTTCCCGGCAAATAACATGGGCGTGAGTATAAAGAGAAGTCGACTGTATGTCAAGGAATGCCGACCGCAGTGTTTTCCTTTCCTCTTGACGCACAAGTGACTTTCTCTTATACTTCGCGGCGGTAAGGCAGCTTTTCATTAACTCGGTTCGATACCAATATGATTCCGAAACGAAAACTAGGCAAAACAAACGTGGATGTGACTATCCTGGGCCTCGGCGGTGAGGGTGTTCTTAGGACGTACGGCCACGAACGAGAGGCCTATGAACTAATCAACCGGGCCATTGATCTCGGGATTAATTATTTTGATTCGGCCAAGTCGTACGCAGGATGCGAATCATACCACGGGAAGGCATTGAAAGAGCGGAGAAAGGATATCTTTCTTGCGGGCAAGTCCCACGCCCGCGACTGGAAAGGCGCTCATGCGCATCTACGCGACACTCTCAAGACCATGAATACTGACCATCTCGATCTCTGGCAGATGCATGACATGAGAACACAAAAGGACATTGATGAGGTCACCTCACCGCGAGGCGCGCTGGAAGCATTTGCAGAGGCGAAGGAGAAGGGTCTTGTCCGTTTCATCGGCGTCACCGGCCACGAAAATCCATCGATCCTCAAGCGCTGCATTGAGCTCGCCGACTTCGATGCGGTGCTTATGCCCGTCAATCCCGCAGAACCGCAATATCTGAATTTTATCGACGACCTCATGCCGTTTGCCCTGCAAAAGAATATGGGGATCATTGCCATGAAGGTCTATATCAGAGGAATGGCATCAAGAATTCCTGGAATCGGTACGATAGAACCCTTCTACCGCTTTGCCCTGTCTCATCCTGTAACAACGGCGGTCATCGGCTGCGATACCATCGCACAGCTTGAAGAGAATGTGAGGTGCGCTTGGTCATTTGCTCCGATGAAAAACGGGGAGATGGGACATCTCAGCGAACGTGTCGCCCCTTATGCCCGCCAGCTCATGTACTATAAGCCGTAAAGGCAGTCTCCGCCCTCCCCGGTAAACGCTCACAAAGAAGAAATCATGTCCGTAGAGCTTGCGTGGTTTGTTTGCTGTCGTTTGTGCAATGGCGGTCATACGCAGCTAACCGAGCATCACGCGGGCTGCGCCGTAAGGCCATGGATAGGGAAGACATTTGCTTCAAGAAAGGCTATAACGCGGCTGGCCTCAGCGCGGGCCTCGGCAATCTTGCTGGGAGAGATGAAAGGATATGGATCACGGAGAGAAGCGCCTTCGATGACCGCCGCGCCGCGGCCGCCCATCTGGCCGAAGTAGTCTTCGACGGGTTCTGCATTGTGCAGCACAGCCCATGCGAGTGTCCAGTCGCGGGCTATGCTCCGGGGGTTGTAGCCTCCCGCACCTAGCATAAGCATCTTGGGCAGGAGTCGGCGAATCCCGTAAATGACTTCGGCATAGATATTGTTAGTGAGAGAAAGATGCGACATGGAATCGGTGTACATGGCGTCAACGCCTGCTGAAAGCACGCAGACATCTGGTTCGTAAACGCGAGCGAGGGGCAAAACGATGCGGCGGAATACTTCGCCGTATATTTCATCCTCTGTGCCGGGTGCAAGAGGAACGTTCACATTGTAGCCGTAACCGGGGCCTTCGCCAAGTTCGTTTTCAAATCCGGAGTTCCAGGGGAAAAGGGTGCGCGCGGATTCATGGAGGGATATCGTGAGGACACGGCTCTCGTCGTAGAACGCGAACTGGACACCGTCGCCGTGGTGTGCATCAATATCGAAGTAGAGGACACGGCATCCTTGCTGGAGAAGATATTTGATGGCTATGACAACGTCGTTAAGGTAGCAGAATCCGGAGGCATAATTGGGGCCGCCATGGTGGAAGCCGCCGGTGGGACTGAAAACAAGGTTGATGCATGGCTGTGAAATCAGCAGATCGGCTCCCATGACGGAAGCGCCGACGGCGAGCATGGAGTATTCGAGCACGCCGCGCGCGACGGGATTGTCGCCCGTGCCGATGCCGTAAGAAAGCAGACGGGGGTTGAATACACCCATGGAGGCCATGACGAGGTAGTGATAGTAGTGGGCGTCATGGAAGGCGAGGACTGAATTTTCGTCGATGGGTGCGGGCTCCATGATCTGGGTGCCGGGCAGGTGGAGGAGGTCGTGGCGCTTGCACATGTCAAGGAATAGACGGGAGCGGGTGGTGACGAAGGGATGGTCTCTCTCGATGATGAATTCCTCGAATCGTGGCGAGTAGATGATGACGGAGCGAGTGTCGGAAAGCACACGTTGGCCTTCGAGGTAGTCAGGCGATTTGATGAACCCCGTTGACGGCGTCACGGGTGTAATTATATCGGACAGCTCCGGTGTTTCAGGAACACTAGCGAGATCGAGTTCCAGTTCCAGCTCGTTGCCCTCGCGACGGGCCTCGCGGAAGCCCACTTTATAATAAATACGCAGAGCGCGTGCGTTGTTGCGGCTTTCGAAAACCCAGACTTTTTTGTATCCAAGGCGCTTGGCTGCTGCAAAAAGCGGGTAGGCGACTATGCTGCCGATGCCACGGTTCTGGACTTGGTTATGGACGAAGAGGGTAAACTCGACTATAACCGGGTCCGGCATGGGGAAGAGCATGCCGTGGCCGACGGCTACGCCGCCCAGTTCGGCCTTTAGGTTCATCGCCGCACGGAGACAACTGCGAATCCACTCGATGCGTGTTTTCTGGTCGACGGGGGGCAGACCCTGGATGGCAGCCTTTGGTTCATAGGTATCGTACATCCGCGCGAGTTCTTCGAGATCAACATCCGCGCATGGCGACACGTTCACTACATCTTTTTTCTTATCGAGGGCCGAACAGGGCCATAGGTCGAGTTCGGCGAATTGCTTCATTGTGTCCGGCCAGTTCACCGTCCCTCCTGCACATCTTCTGTCATTGCCCGCCCCGATATAAATATTCGAGGGCGGACTTCCGCTGGAATCGTATACCAGTATTACGGAGTATAAGAGAAGACCTTCTTGCCTGTCAACATTATTAAACCAATATGAAGGATTCTCTCCTTTTCCAATTGCTAAGGAATGCATGATCTACATTTTGCTCAGGTATGCATTACAACTTGCCTTTGAAATTATATTGTTAATAGCCCGATAATCAAGTACACTGTCTGGCATATACAGTTATCATAATTACATAATTAAGAATAGGAATGGCGTCACATGGTGGAAGAAGAAAAAAGTTTTGCGGAACTGTTTGAAAAAACCGAGGTGCGAAAAGATTTTCTGAACCCGGGTCAGAAGATTGAAGCTGCCATAGTCAAGATCACCCAGGATTGGATTTTCCTCGATCTGGGAGGGAAGAGCGAAGGCTATCTTGACAAGAAAGAATTGGCCGATGAAAACGGCAATCTTTCTGTAAAGGAGGGCGATTTGATTGAAGCCTATTTCCTTTCATCGAAGCATAACGAAAAACTTTTTACGACGAGGATAGGAGCGGGAGATTCCGCTCGAAACCATATAGAAGAAGTCTGGCGAAGCGGGATACCCATCGAGGGTGTCGTGATAAAAGAGATCAAAGGTGGATTCGAGATCAAACTGGCAGGCGATATGCGGGGCTTCTGCCCATATTCCCAGATAGACATTAGGCGTGCTGAGAATGCAAAAGACTATATCGGCCGCCGCCTTCCTTTCAGAATTACTGAATACGGGGAGAGGGGGCGCAATATCGTTTTGTCTGCAAGGGCCATTCTGGAGGAGCAGAAGAAAAAGGATGAAAAAGCACGGAAGGCAGAATTGCACGAGGGAATGCTCGTAAAAGGGACAGTCGTCTCCATCCGAGATTTTGGCGCCTTTCTGGATATTGGCGGTTTACAGGGTCTCCTTCCGATCTCGGAGATCGGCTGGGATCGGGTGGAAGATATTTACGCGCGCCTCTCAGTCGGTCAAACATTCGATGTGGTCATTGCCAAGATGGATCCGCAAAACAATCGTGTCAGTTTTTCTCTAAAACAGACATTATCTGATCCCTGGAATGAAGCAGAGGCAAAATACCCGGCAGGGACTGTCCATACAGGAACCGTAGCGCGTCTGATGAAATTCGGCGCTTTTGTCAATCTGGGGCCGGGGGTTGACGGCCTTCTTCACATCTCCAAACTGGGAAAAGGAAAAAGGATCGTTCATCCCGGTGATGTCGTGAAAGAAGGGCAGGTGATAGAAGTCAGGATTGATGCGATAGACAAGGAGCAAAAGCGGATATCACTTTCCATACCGGAGGCGGAAGCTCGGGATGACGCACTGCGAAAGATAGAAAAAGAGTCTGCAGATGATTATCAAGAATATGTCGGGGAGGTCCCAGCATCGCTGGGTTCATTGGGTGATATTATGATGGGGAATGTGGGGAAAAAGAAAAATGGCGATATATGATGCCCGGGCGAGAAGTAAAGAATGCTGTCATCCCGGACTGAGATTGTCACTGCGAGGCGCAAATGACCGTGGCAATATCGTCAATTATCGGCGTGAGAATGCACGCGCCCGATAAGAACATTTGAGGACAGGCACTAATCGGGGATCCATGCTCGCCCATTATGGGTCTTCTTACCCACCCTTTCCCTGAATCATCTCACCTTACGCTTTCGTCATCATAAATACTGAATTCCCGATCAGGAGCCTGTCAGCGAGTGTCCCTATTCGGGGCGAAAATAACAGAGGCGTTGAGGTCGAAATGCCAGGTATGAATATATGATTGCTCCGCATTAACTGCTTAATGCGCTGAGAATTTATACTACGATATTCCCATTGACAGTTGGAGGGAGAAGTTTTAAATAAGCTCTTAACATCGAGTCCACGAAGTCATCAACCCTGTTTCCTTTAGGGGGAAGTTTCTCGCGAGAAGGATATGAATATTTATGTAGATATTAACTGCGACATGGGGGAATCTTTCGGAGCCTACAAAATAGGCAGAGACGAAGAGATCATCCGTTACATCACCTCTTCCAATATCGCCTGCGGTTTTCATGCATCGGATCCTAATGTCATGGAAAGAACTGTGCGGCTCTGTAAGCACCACCGGGTCGCAGCTGGTGCGCATCCCGGCTATCCTGACTTGCCGGGTTTCGGAAGACGGTTCATGGACATGGACCGGAAGGAACTGATAAACGCCATCGTATACCAGGTGGGGGCCCTACAGGGTTTTCTCGCCGTTCATCAAATGCCATTGCAGCACATAAAGATGCATGGCGCCCTCTATAATTATCTGATCAAAGAGGAAGGCCTGTTTCTGGAGATCATTGAAACAGTGAAGTACGCCTTCGGAGACGTGATTTTTCTGACGCTGACTACGCCTGCTACGGCGGCGCTTAAGAAGGCCCTCAAAAATAAGGGCGTGAGAATCGCGCTCGAGGCTTTTCCGGACAGGAACTACGGCGATAACGGAGAACTTCTGTCGCGGAAATACAAAGAGGCGGTGTTGAAAGATGCGGATATAATCGCAAAGAGGGCGGTAATCATGGTCAAGGAGAGGGGGATCAAGAGCGTTAGCGGGCACTGGTTGGATATGGATATCGATACTTTGTGCATGCACGGTGACAACCTGGAAAGTATTGACGCTGCAAGAATGCTGAAGACGTATTTTGAACAGGAAAAGATTCAAGTTAAGCCATTGACAGAACTCCTATAGCGTATGAATATTTCAAGGTATGGCGAAGAGGGGATACGGATCTTATTCGGAGAAACAATCGATTTGGAGATCCATGAAAAAGTGAGGCGGTATTATTTTTTTCTGAAGTCCCTCCAATTAGAAGAAATAACCGACATCATACCCTCCTTCAGATCCTGCCTCATTCTCTTTGACAGGAAGAGAACCTCATACGAAGCACTCACTGTCTCTTTGCGGGATAGGGAATTCCTGATAGCCCATATCGATATTCCGGAACCGAAAACCCATGATGTTCCGGTCGAGTATGGCCGGGAAAACGGATTTGACATTGATTTTGTGGCGTCCCACACGGGATTGTCTGAAGATAAGATCATAGAGATCCACACCTCCGTTACATACAAAGTTTTTGCGGTGGGGTTCATGCCCGGGTTTCCCTATTTGGGGATCCTCGATCAGAGGCTGTATGTGCCGAGGCTTGAGACGCCTCGCTTAAAAGTTCCCGAGGGCTCCGTTGGCCTTGCTCAGCTTCAGACAGGAATATATCCCTTCGAATCGCCAGCAGGGTGGAGAATAATAGGAAGGACGAATAAGAAGCTCTTCGATTACAATAAAGAGCCTTACAGCATCTTCCAGATTGGTGACAAAGTGAGATTCATACGCGCATGATCGAGATCATTCATCCCGGGATCATGTCACTTGTCGTTGACGGGGGCAGGTTCGGATACAAGGAAGTGGGCATACCGACTTCGCCTGCTCTTGACATTTATGCATTGGGCATTCTCAATCATCTCCTCGGCAACGAAGGCAATGCCCCGGCCATAGAGGCCTTCGGCGGAAAATTTTCTCTAAGATTTGCCAAAAACGTCTATTGTGCCATTACAGGGGCAAAGGTGAAAGCCAGCCTGGAGGGTAGGACTTTGCAATCCTGGATGTCTTTCGAGGCGAGGGCGGGGGAGGTATTGACGGTAGACGAGGTTAGGGAAGGTTTCAGATATTACGTGGGATTCTCCGGTACTCCCGTTCTGGATAAAATTATTGGAAGTTATACGACCAATCTGGAGTGCCGGTTCGGTGGTTACCGGGGAAGGGCTTTTAAGAAAGGTGACAGCATTGACATTGAAGACATCCATCAGGTAGATGTTAAGCGCATTCCGGACAAGTTCATACCGCACATGACGCCGCCGCACATACTGAGAGTAGTGGAGGGTCCTGAAATCAATTATTTCACTGACGAATCACGGGAAGAATTCCTGGGCGGCAGAGAAGGGACGGCCTTTACAGTTTCTACGCAGTTGAACAGGACAGGTATCAGGCTCGATGGCAAACCGCTAGCATTCAGAACGGATGCGGAAGAGAGCATCATATCAGAGGGCCTGCTCCCCGGCAGTATCCAAGTTCCGGGGGATGGCTTGCCCATCATCCAGCTTCATGAGCGCACCCTGGGAGGATATGCGAGGCCGGCCCTGATAGCAAGAGTGGATCATGACCTTCTTGCCCACCTTAAGCCGGGCGATTCTGTGATCTTTGAAATGATAGAAATGGAAGAGGCGGAGCGCCTCTTCGATAGGAAGATAGAAACAGTAACACCAATTGGAAACTGATACAGGAGGCAACCATGTGGAAAATTCTAAGAGTTTTTTTTGTGGCGGTCATGGTTTTATCTTTCACCTCTCTGGCATACGCGCAGAATGAGATCAGGATCGGTGTCATCTTTCCCCTGACAGGGCCTTTGGCAACTACGGGACAAGGCCTATTAAAAGGCGCCGAGTTAGCAGCCGACATCATTAATAACAAATACAATCTGAACATGCCTCTGGCAAAAACCTCGGGACTGCCTAATCTGAAAGGCGCAAAGATCAAGATCATCCCCGGCGACCATCAGGGCAAGCCTGAAGTCGGCATGGCGGAGGCGGAGCGTCTCATCACGCAGGAGAAGGTCGTTGCCATTATCGGCTGCTATAACAGCGCGGTCACGGCTACTGCCGCTCAGGCCGCAGAACGTTATGGCATTCCCTTTCTGAATGACAGTTCCTCGTCACCAAGTCTGACTGAAAGGGGTTTCAAGTGGTTCTTCAGGACGACGCCGCATGACGATATGTTCAGCGAAAACTTCTTCATCTTTCTCAACGATCTTAAGAAGAAGAAGAAAATTACTGTGGGATCCATTGCGCTCCTTTATGAAAACACGCTGTTCGGTGCGGACTCACGCAAGTACCAGGAAATGTATGCAAAGAAGTATGGGTACGAAATAAGAGGCGCAGTTCCTTATCCCGCCAAGAGCACGCAGTTGACGTCGGAAATTCAGAAACTCCGCAGTTATAATCCGTCCATCATCATGCAGACGTCGTACACGGCAGACGCCATCCTGTCTATGAAGACCTACAAGGAAGTCAACTTCGCGCCCACGGCTCTGATTGCAAACAATGCGGGCTTCAACGATCCCGATTTGATCAAGTCTCTTGGAAGAGATGCAGACTACATCCTGAGCAGAGAAGTATGGGCGAAGGATCTTTCCAAGAAAAAACCGATGATCAAAACGGTTGCCGACATGTTTGAAAGAAAGGCAGGAAAACCCATGTCGGGCGACTATGCTCGTTCATTTACTGGTATGATCGTTCTGGCTGATGCCATCAACCGGGCTAAATCTACGGAGCCAGCGAAAATCCAGAAGGCCCTCTTGGAAACGAACATCAAGGCCGACCAGTTGATCATGCCGTGGGACGGTGTCAAATTCGATCCGAAGACCCATCAGAACGTTCTGGGCAAAGGTATTATTGTACAGATACAGAAGGGTGAATACTGCACGGTATGGCCATTCAATGTGGCTACGAAAGATGTGATCTGGCCTTTCCCGAAGTGGGAGAGCAGGAAGTAACATCTTATACACCTGGTTTGAATGGGTTAGTTACAGGCAAGGATGATAACATAAAGTAGGATACATCCATGGAAGGCGTATTTACGCAAACCCTGGTGAGCGGCATCCTGATCGGTTTCGTTTATGCACTGATTGCCGTTGGTCTCACCATGATTTTTGGGATGATGGATATCGTCAATTTTGCACATGGCGAATACCTCATGGTTGCCATGTATTTTGCCTACTGGTTTTTTGTCCTCTTCGGCATGGATCCACTTTATTCCCTTCCCTGGGTGACGGTCCTCCTGTTTCTCCTCGGAGTCATTACCTACTATATCTTCATCAGGCCGATCATCAACGCTCCCATGCTTTCCCAGATCTTTGTGACCTTCGGCATTCTAATTCTTCTGAGAGGCGTAGCCCAGTATTTGTGGAATGCAGACTACCGCATGATCCCCCAGACGCTGACAAGCGGCAATGTGAGTATCTTTGGCATCTATGTTGGCGTTTCGCAGCTTGTCGCAGCAGCGGGCGCAGTGATTTGCAATGGCCTTATCTTCTGGTTTCTTAAATCTACCAGGATGGGTATGGCCATGGAGGCAGTTGCCGAAGACAAAGAAGCGGCAAGACTAATGGGGATCAACAGTGACCGAATGTTTGCCCTTGCCTGGGGCATCGGCATCGCCACCGTCGGTGTGGCCGGAGGCTTGCTTTCGAGCTTCTATTATGTGTTTCCGGAAGTAGGCTCCAATTTTTGTCTGGTGGCTTTCGTTGTGGTCGCTCTGGGCGGTTTCGGCAGTGTGCCGGGGGCATTTATTGCGGGGATTATCGTCGGACTGGTCGAGGTGTTGAGCGGCTATCTAGTTGCGCCTTCTCTGAAGTTTATGTTTGTCCTGCTCTTATACCTGGGCGTGGTCTTTATCAGACCACAGGGGTTCATGGGAAGGAAATGATGCGGTCATGAAAAAGGGTCTGCTCGTATTCATATTGTTCGTGTGCGTTCTAGCGGTGGCCCCGCTATTTTTGCGCGACCCCTTTCTATGCCATATCCTCATCATGATCATGATGTACGCCACAATGAGCATCGGTTGGAACGTTATAGGCGGATATGCGGGCCAGGTCTCGTTCGGCAATGCCGCATTTTTTGGCGTAGGAGCTTATACGACGGCCATCCTCCTGGTAAACTTTAACGTCAACCCCTGGCTGGGAATGTTGGCCGGCTGCGTACTTTCCGTATGTCTCGCTGTCGTCGTCGGATACCCGTGTTTCCGTTTGCGTGGGCATTACTTTGCTATCGCAACAATCGCAGTGGGTGAAATCATGGGGGTGATTTTTACAAACTGGGACTACGGCGGCGCCGCAGTGGGGATCTACATACCCATCCTCGAGGAGTCATTTACGAATTTTGAATTTCACTCCTCGAAGATCCCGTACTACTATATAATCCTCTGCATGCTGCTGGTTGCCATCGCCGTTTCCTATGTCATCGAGGAAAGCAGGCTGGGTTACTATCTCCGGGCAGTCAAGGATGATCCTGACGGGGCGCGGAGTCTCGGGATCGATATACAGAAATACAAAATGATCGCTTTCTCCATCTCCGCCGTATTGACCTCCATATGCGGAACATTTTATGGCCAGTACGTGTTATATATTGATCCGTCAAGCACGATGGACCTCATGATGTCGATCCATCTATGTATCATCGCCCTTATCGGCGGCATAGGAAAACTATTCGGGCCTGTTGTCGGGGCCTTCGTGTTTATACCGCTCATGGAGCTGACCAGGGTGTATCTCGGAAGTGAGGGGCAGGGAATCGATATGATCATTTACTCCCTCCTCGTCATTATGATCGCCATCTGGAGGCCGCAGGGGCTGTGGGCATTGTTTTCAAGAGGTGGCAAATGAGTTCTGAGATCCTCGTAGTCGACAATGTGACTAAGCGCTTCGGCGGGCTCACGGCCAATGCAAATATTTCTTTCTCCATGAAGGAAGGGGAGATCATTGGTCTTATCGGACCTAACGGGGCGGGGAAATCCACGCTATTTAATTGTATATCCTGTTTTTACAATGCCGACGGCGGGCGAATCGTCTTCAAGGGACAAGAGATTACGCGCAAGGCCCCGGAAACGATCTGTAGGATGGGTATAGGCCGGACATTTCAGATCGTCCGGATCTTCAAGGACATGAACGTGTTGGAAAATATCATGATCGGAGCATTTCTGAGATATCCGAGACGAAATGATGCGCAAGCCCGGTCGGAGGAAGTGGCACGCATTTTCCGGTTCACGGAAAAATTATATTTGAAAGTGACGTCTCTGACTATTTCTGAACAGAAAAGATTGGAGGTTGCCAGAGTCTTCGCAACAGGACCAAAAGTCATGCTGCTCGACGAAATGATGGCGGGCTTGAATATACATGAGATCAAAGAATCGGTTGAGATTGTTCTGCGGCTGAGGGAGATGGGCATAACGCTTGTTCTTGTCGAACATGTGATGGAAGGTATCATGCCGATTGCAAATCGCGTCGTGGTTCTGGACTACGGGGAGAAGATTGCAGAAGGAACACCCGACGATGTAATTAACAACGAGAAGGTTATCAAGGCGTATTTCGGAAAAAAATATGCTGAACGTAGAGAAAATAGAACTCGGATACAATAATATCCCTGTGATTCATGACGTTTCTTTCCGCGTTGAGAAGAGTGAAATAGTATCTCTCATCGGCGGCAATGGAAACGGAAAATCAACCATATTGAAGGGTCTCAGCGGCATCATGCACCCTTCATCAGGAAATATTATCTTCAATGGGCAGGAAATCACAGCAGCTGAGGCCCACAAAGTTGTGGCTATGGGTATGTCCCACGTGCCGGAGGGCAGGAGGCTTTTTCCCAGTCTCAGCGTACACAAGAATCTGCTCTTGGGCGCCTATCTTACGGATGACAAAAAAGTAATTCAGGATCGGCTGGAATACGTCTACAGCATCTTCCCGATCCTGAAGGACAGGGGTCAGCAGAAAGCAAGCACCCTTTCAGGCGGTGAGCAGCAAATGGTGGCCATCGGTCGGGGCCTGATGAGCAAGCCCAAGTTCTTGATGCTTGATGAGCCGTCCTGGGGCATCGCACCGAAGCTTGTCGAAAAGATATTCGAGGTGATTCAGGAAATCCGGAAGGACGGTGTAACCATTCTCCTTGTGGAGCAGGACGTCCAAGAAGCCCTTGATATCTCGGATCGAGCCTATGTAATACAGACGGGCAGGGTCGTTCTCGAAGGAACAGGCAAAGAACTTCTGTCATCAGAACTCATACAAAAGTCCTTCCTCGGCTTGTAAACGGGAGAAAGGGATCGAAACGACAAAGAGGGAATGCAGGGGATGGAGTTTACTGATTAATGTCTTTAACTTTTTTCCCAAGCATGTTACTGACTCTTTGTGACAGTTCGGCAATCCTTACCGGCTTTTGAATAAAACCCTTACAACCTCTCGCAATGATCCCGGACGCCTCACCGTTCAGGCTGTACCCGCTCGCGATGATCACGTTAATCTCCGGGTCAATCTCCTTGAGGTGGTCGAAGGTTTCTCCTCCACCCATCTCAGGCATGATCATATCTAATATCACCAGATTGATTTTGCTTTTGTTCCTCTCGTGGACCTCCAGAGCCTCACTGCCGCTCATGTGAGCAGACCAAAAGACGGCTGGTGAGCCGAGGAGCGTCCTGTGGAGACAGTAGGATGACTGGGTGTTTTGTGTCTTCTTCACGTGGTTAACAATGATTACCGTCTAAAATAGAGCAACCTCGTCACGGTTTAAGAACTGCTGCTTTCAGGAAAAGGTGGACAGAAGATCAAATTCTGATTTTGCAAGGTCGCCCAACGGCCTGATCGCCGCCTGCATCAGTGCCGGGCCATAAGGTGCTGGACTGCCTTTTCCAGGCCGTCCAATGTCAGTTCATACATGGGAAAGATCTGGCTGATCATGCCGACGGTAAAAGTGTGACGCCAGTCATGCTCAGGCTGGGGATTAAGCCATACGGCATGGCTGAAGATGTTGGCGAGATATTTCAAACGCTCAAGGCCGGTCCCGACCTCCACCTGGTCGATATATATCGGCCCGGTGGTGTGGATCAGTTCATAGGGGGCCATGCTCGCATCGCCAACGATGATGAGCCTTGTTTCCGGATCCTTGCGGATAAAATCTTCAATAGGCTCTGGTTTAAAGCGACGCTGCGGGTCCTGCCAGACACGGCTGTAAACGGTGTTATGGAAGAAGTAGATTTTCAAATCTTTAAACTGGCTCCGGGCATAATGAAACAGAGTCTGCACGACTTCGACATAGGGGTCCATGGACCAGCCACCGTTGTCGATCATGAGGATGATTTTGAGACGGTCCGACAATCGGCGGTCGAAGATAATCTCGATTTCTCCTGCGTTCTGCATTGTCTCATAGATGGTCTTATCCACATTTACCAAATCTTTCGGACCGGAGGGAATCATCCGGCGCAGCCTCTTTAAAGCCTCGCCCATCTGCACCTCTGTCAGAGGCCCTTCCTGGGAATAATCCTTGTATCGTCGTTCCATGGCCACTTTGACGGCCGATTTGTTTCGGGACTGCCCGCCCACGCGCATCCCGCCTGGATGATATCCTGAATGTCCGACCGGCGAGGTGCCTCCTGTCCCGATCCAGCGGTTTCCCCCATGATGAGCTTCCGTCTGATCCTTGAGCCGGTCAAGAAAATATTGGATAAGCTCTTCTGGCGTCATCTTTTTCAGTTCTGATGCATCGAGACCAAGGGCCTCGGAAATTTGCTCCGGGTTCTTGAGCCATTCTTCGAGAAGCGCCTTTACGATCTCCGTAAGTTCGATCTCCTCCGGCGCCTTGAAGGCAACACCCCGGAAGAAATGCGCGAAGACCTGATCGTACATATCGAAATAACGCTCGCTCTTTACGAGGATCGCACGGGCGGTCGTGTAGAAATCATCGACAGACTGGATTATGCCTAGGCTCAATGCCTTCTGCAGCCGCAAAAAAGACGTGGGCGACACGGGAAGGCCGCGCTCGCGGAGCGTATAAAAGAATTCGATAAACATATCCGGTTCCTCTCAGCGCATCCTCGCTGATTGCAGGGTGGCGGCAGCCAGATCGGCGCTCTTCTTGAAAAGGATGCCCAAATAGGGCGCGTTTCCCCTGGAAAGCGATTTTATGTGCATATCGGGGTCCGTCTTCAGGGCGCGAATCCAGTTGATCAATTCCCGCGTGGCAGGCTTCTTTTCGATTCCTTTGAAATCGCGCAGGCGGTAGAAGGCCTCGATGCAGGCCTCGGAGAGTTCCTTGCTGAGATTGGGGAAATGAACGCCTACAATTAGCCGCATCGTCCCAACATCTGGAAAAGCTATGTGATGAAAATTGCAACGGCCAAGGAAGGGATCTGAGAGATCCTTCTTCGCGTTGGAAGTAATGATGATCACTGGCCGGTGGCGCGCCGTAATGGTCTTGTCAATTTCTATGATATCGAACTGCATCTGGTCGAGGACGTCGAGCATGTCGTCCTGAAAATCGCTGTCGGCCTTGTCTATCTCGTCGATCAAGAGCACCGTCCGCAGCTCCGATACAAAGGCTTGGCCGATTTTTCCCATCCGGATGTATTCCTCGATATTGCTGACGTTCCGCTTGGAATCACCGAAGCGGCTGTCGTTTAAGCGTGTGAGAGTATCGTACTGATAAAGGGCATCGACAAGCTTCATGCTGGACTTCACGTTCAGCACAATCAGCGGCATCTTCAGGCTTTCGGCAATGGCATGCGCGAGCATTGTCTTGCCTGTGCCCGGCTCCCCCTTGAGCAGGAGTGGCATTTCCAGGGCTATAGAGACATTCACAACCTTTGCCAGCTCGTCATCGAGAACGTATTTGGACCCACCTCGAAAAGAATTGTTATCTTTGGTCATGTATAAACTCCTTTTTTCACCATGGTACTGAAACACCGGATATTTTATGAGACACGACTTCCTATTTCATCTTTGGAGAAATTTCCAGCTTTTTTTACGCTCTCCACCGCTCTCATGTCATTCCCGCGGAGGCAGGAATCCAGTTTCCTTAATCCCTGACTCCCACTGCAGTCTGCCCGCGAATGTACATGTCGGGGGTGGGAATGACTGAATGTGATCAACTGAGAAAACTGAGAATTGCATCCTTTGTCTTTGCCATATCGGCAAGTTTGACCTCCAAAGTCATTGTTGACACGTAGCCACTCTCCTTTAGGAGGGCTAATATCCGCCGGTAGTCCACGATGCCCTCTCCGAGAGGCAGGTGGATGTCATCCTTTGGTGATTTTCCGCCGCGGTTGTCATGAATATGAACATGCTCTATCCGGGGGAAACAGTTTTCGATGAAGCCGAAAGATGTGTTTTCCCTGGAGAGGAGCTGTCCATGGCCTATATCCAAAGTCATTCTTAAATCGGGAACTTTATCGAACACAGGTGTAAAATTATAATAACGCTCGCTCAAGTTTTCAATGCATAGAACGATATCCACGTTTCTGGCGTAAGCGACCATTTCGGACGCCAACTCGATCTTGCGCGAAGTCGCTTCGTGCGAGACATACCTTTCGTCCATCCAGAAATGGAATGTTCCCTTTGTGACGCCGAGTGATCCCGAAAGTTCGAAGAGTCTTTTCATGCGCGGAACGAATCGCTCCTCAAGAATCTTCACATCAAAGGTGTTATCTTCATTGGGATAATGGGCAAGATAGGTGATACCGTAAAGGGTCTTCAGTCTTAAGAGCTCGTCAAGCTCACGCTCGACATCTTCCGGGACATAAAGTGAAATCTCGGCGAAAGGATATCCGAGTTTTCCGATTTCGTGAATCTGTTCTATCGAGTGGGCTCTCCCGCCGATGATAAACATCCTGCATCCACCTGACGTCTTCATTTAGGATTTAGGTGTAGACCGGTCTTCCCTGCAGAGCAGGGTGAGGTTTATTTAATCCAGTCTTTTCCTGCCATAGATATATCAAACCTGGGGAGAAAAGACATATCATTTATTATCGACGATGATGGGCCAACTGTCCTGCGCCCTGCAATCAGTTGTTTAAGCATTGAAGATTCGGACGGTTTCAGGACGGGCAGCTCATAGGATGAATTAGCTTGACTTCTCCTTGATTGAGAGTATTCTGAACGTGAGACTATGTAATAGACATCACTGAAAAAGTTGATGAGCCCTCTTCCCGATTAGGGAAATAAAGAAACTATTGAAGCCCTGTCCATTACAATGAGACAGGGCTTTTTATTTTTGAGGCTGGGGGAAATCCGCGGTACTAAGTTTGTAGATGATATTTGAGTCAAGGAGGTAGCAAAGTGAATATACACCTGATCGAACATTTAAATAATTTTGCCAAGCTGTCGGATAATGTATGGGAAAGCGGCTGGTGGGCACTGGATGAAAATAAAGCTCAAAAACTGGTCGGGGGTGAGATTTTTTTTCACAAGAAGAAACAAGAGCCTTCCTTCTACGGCGGAACCATACTTGGATATAGAGTGGAGCTGGATGGCGAATATCAGGGGAGGATTATTTTCAAGCTCCAGCACAAGAAATCATGCAGGGATGTCAGGACAGACAAATCAGGATGGTCTAAGGAGATGAAGATCATAGGGATAGAACAATGAATCGAAAGGGATAAAGACAATGGCTGAAGACTTGATGGATTATTGGGTGAGGCTTATAAAGCCGATTTTCCCGACGAATGCGTGGATTGTTTCACATTTCTCCGACAACGATCATATAATACAAATAGATTGGAACCTCGAAAACAATACAAAGAGATTAAACAAGCGCTCTAAGAAAATTCAGATAGTGATCAAAGAGGATGCAATTGACCAGTTTCTCGAAAAGAACAAGCAGGATCGTGAATTATATGGCGACGCTCTAAAGCTATTTATTGGTGAGCGGTATAATCATTTCAATCCTGATAACGACGCCCTGACGAACAGATCTGTACGCACAGAGAAATGGTTAGTCTCCAAGGATATCCTTAATACATTGACCTCTTCACATAGCTTGATGGAACTTTTTAAAATATAGTTCTGCAGTCAACACAACCCACCTTCCGTCATTCCCGCGCAGGCGGGAATCTAGGTTTTCCCGAATTATTGAGTAAGATATAATAATCTTTTCCAGAGTTCCGATATATAATCTGCGTAAGAAAGGCAATCATTAAAGAGTATCTACTGTGTCTAAATATCTAAATCATCTGGAGGAAAGAAAGATGAAAATACTGGGCATAAACGCGAGTCCGAAGGGCTCTAAGAGTGAGACCTTGAAACTGGTCAAGGCCGTTCTGAGTGGGGCGAAATCCAAAGGCTTCAAGGTGGAATTAGTGGACCTCTGCAAGCTGCGTATAGAATACTGCAACGCCTGCGGGGTATGCTACAAGAAAGGAAAATGCACAAAGAAGGACGATTTTCAGTTTCTCTTCAAGAAGATAATGGCCGCTGACGGCTTGATCATGGGCTCCCCGAACTACTTCAGATCGGTCACCGCCCAGATGAAGACCATGATAGACCGCATGGCTGACGCTGTCCACTGCCAATTGCTGACCGGTAAGTACAGCATCAACGTGGCGACTTCCGGAGGCCCTGGCCAGTATCTGCAGGTCACGGATTATTTGAATGACATCATGCTCAACTTCGGCTCCTTCGTTACTGGGAGCATAGGGGTATCAATAAGATCGGGTCGCATGGCTCTGGAGAATGCCGATAAAAATGCCTTCCGGCTCGGCTGCACACTGGCTGAGGATATCAAGGCCGGAAAAATTTACACAAAGCAGAGAAAGAGGCATGAGGAGAACAGAAAGTACTTTCAAACTTTGGTGAAGATGTTCAAGGACGACTGGATCTACGAATACAAATTTTGGGATAAGAAAAACTGGCAGTGATGAAACAAGGACGCTTGCATCATTTCTCCTTCATTTCGCGCGGTGGGAATGACAGAAGATATGCGGGAAGGGCAAGTTATGTGTCAACACCGAGATAGGCCTCGCGGACGCGCGGGTCGCCGAGGAGTTTCCTGCCCGCGCCGGAAAGGATGATTCTGCCCGTTTCGAGTACGTAGGCGCGCGACGCGATGGAGAGCGCCATGTGGGCGTTCTGTTCCACAAGGAGGATTGTCGTACCCGCCCTGTTGATATCGCAGAGCACCTGGAAGATGTCGCGCACCAACATGGGTGCGAGCCCCATCGAAGGTTCGTCGAGAAGCATCATGCTGCTTCTGCTCATCAGTGCCCGTGCTACGGCCAGCATCTGCTGCTCTCCGCCTGAAAGCGTGCCTCCGAGCTGATCTTTGCGTTTCTGAAGTTGGGGAAAGATGCCGAAGGCCCTCTCGTAATCCTTCGCAATCTCTCCCTTATCTTTTCTCTGCCATGTGGCGAGCTTGAGATTTTCCATGACCGTCAGGTTTCCGAAGATGCCGCGTCCCTCAGGTACCTGCGCCATGCCCATGGCAACTATCCGGTGGGCAGCAAAGCCGCTCAGATCCTTTCCTCTGTATGTTATCCGGCCGCTGTAAGGTACAATGCCCGATATGGCACGGAGCGTGGACGACTTGCCTGCGCCGTTGGCTCCTATTAGGGTGACGATCTCGCCCTCCTTAACCTCCAAGGAAATATTATCCACGGCCTTTATGTTGCCGTAGGCGATGCTGAGATACTCAATTGAGAGCATGATTCCGTTGGCATCCATCAGCACTGCACCTCTCCAAGATATACCTCCAAAACGCGCGGATTATTCTGTATCTCTCGCGGAGATCCCTGGGCAATCGTCTCACCGAAATCGAGGACCAGAAGCCTTTCGCAGATATTCATTACCAAGTGCATCTGATGCTCTATGAGGAGAATGGTCAGGTCGAATTCTTTCCTTATCCATTTGATAAATTCCATGAGCCGTGAAACCTCATTGGGATTCATGCCGGCTGCAGGTTCATCCAGCAGAAGCAGCTTCGGCTTTGTTGCCAGGGCTCTGGCAATCTCCAGTCTTCTCTGCAAACCATAGGGGAGATTTTTCGAGACTTCATCGGCGTAAGCGTCCAGTCTCAGGAAGGCGAGGAGGTCCATGGAATGCCCGATGATCTCCTCCTCTTCTTTTCGGAAGCGGCCCATGTGGAGCAAGGCCTCGACGGGGCTGTATCTCACTCTTGCATAATGGGCGATGCGGACGTTATCGAGCACCGTAAGGTCCTTGAAAAGGCGGATATTCTGGAACGTGCGTGCAATGCCAAGGGCAGTGATCGTGCTCGGCGTCTTGCCGATGATTTCCGTCCCGTCAAATGAGATGCTCCCGTGGGTCGCTTTGTAGACACCGGTAATCAGGTTGAAAATGGTTGTCTTCCCTGCACCGTTGGGGCCGATGATGCCCACGAGTTCAGACTGTTCGAGGTTCAGGTTGAATCCGGAAACCGCGGCCAGCCCGTCGAAGTAGTGGGTGACATTCTCTGCTTTCAGAACGGACATCAAGTACCTGCCTTCTTTTCACGCCAGAACCTGCTCGCGAGTATGTCGCGCACCGGTACGAACCAGCGAAATTCCCGGAGCCCCATAATGCCTTTAGGCCGGAAGATCATCAGCAATACAAGTACAAGGGGCATGAAAACCATGCGCCAGATTCCCATAGGGCGCAAGACCTCCAGCAATACAGTGTACACCGTAGCGCCAATTACGGAGCCGGCAATCGACCCTATGCCTCCAAGGTACACCATTATCAGGATGTCCGTTGATTTAATTATATCGAAGGCGCGGGGGTTGATGAACTGCAGGAGGTGCGCGAAGAGGGCCCCTGCAATGCCAGCGAAAAAAGAAGAAACTGTAAAGGCAAGGACCTTCACGTGATTCGAATTGACGCTCATAAGGTCGCTTGCTACCTCGTCCTCCCGGATCGAAAGAATGCCCCTTCCGAAATTCGAATATATCAAGTTGCGTATGACCCACACTGAAAGAAGGACCCAGAAGAATACCCAAGGGAGGGTAGAAAGCTTCTCCATGCCGAGAAACCCGCGTGGCCCGCCGAGGGCATCTATATTTTCAATGACGGACTTGACGATCATGCCGAAGGCGAGCGTTACGATGGCAAGATAATCACCCCGTGTTTTGAAGGATGGAAATGCTATGACCAGGCCGGTAACGCCTGCGGCCGCTCCGCCCGCGATGACAGCCACAGGAAATAACCATGCCGCCATATGTGCGGGAAAAACCTTCACTGTGAGAAAGGAAGCGACATACGCACCGATTGCCATGAATCCCGCATGCCCCACGGAAAATTCTCCCATGTAGCCGTTTATAAGGTTGAGGCTCAATGTCAGGATGATATTGATGCCCACGTACATGATGATCAGCTGGACATAAGGATCGAGAAGCTCGAATTGTTGAATGACGAGGGAGAGCGCAAAGACGGAGACCAGAAGGGCTGGCAGCAGCCAGCGCTTCATCTCCGACGTCATCATGAATTGTTTTATGCGCGATGTGTTTATCATTTGTTCGTCAGAAGAGCTGTCATTCCCGCGAAGACGGTAATCCAGTTCTCATATTCCGGCATCTATCCATAAACAGTCTTATAGAAATCGTTCAATTTGGGATTATCTGTCAAGATAAGTTATAACTTCCACCGCCTATTCCATTTCTTTATCTGTTTCTCTATGACAATTGCTTCCTCTAGCGTCTCATGCGATCCATGCCAGACCAAACGATGGACATCGCATGTTTTTGAAAAGCCATCCGCCAGTTTGATCTTATGTTCATATAGACGTTTGAGGAGATTCGATGTTATAAGCATATATAGGGTGCCATTCCGTTTACTGCAGATCATATCAAGGTAATACTCTTTCATACATATAATGTGGATCCCGCCTCTGCGGGGATGACAATAGGATACTGCGTTCCCGTCCAAACAGTAATAACTGGAACTACACCTTTTGGGGGTGCGGTTTCCCGAGTATGCCGTAAGGCCTGAATATCAGTAGTACCAATAAGAGTACAAAGGCTATGAAATCGCGATACGTGGAAGGTAAAAAAGCAACCACCATGATTTCCACTGCACCTAGGATATAGCCGCCGATCATGGCGCCGCGTATATTGCCTATCCCGCCTACCACGGCCGCAATGAATGCTTTCCATCCCACCATAATCCCCATGTACGGATCGATTACAGGATACGCGAGTCCATACATCACACCGGCAGCGCCGCCGAGGCTCGTGCCGATGGCAAAGGTAATGGAAATAATCATGTTCACAGGCACACCGAGAAGAGGAGCGACCGTCTTGTCCCAGGATATGGCGCGCATTGCCATACCCACCATGGTTCGTCTAACAATGAGATCCAGAATCCACATGAGGATCAGTGAAAGAATGATAACAAATACTTGTAGAGATGAGATGGATAGACCGAAGAAAATCCATGTCGTATTAGCTAGGAGTTGGGGAATCTGCTTCGGATACGGGTTTAAGGCGAGGGTAAAATTTTCCAGAAAGAGGCCAACGCCAAGAGCCGTGATGATGGCGGAGACGCGCGGTGCCTGGCGGAGCGGCTTATAGGCGAAGCGTTCGATCACCACGCCGAGGAACGCCACACCGATCATGGAAAGTAGAAGTACGGGAACAAACGGGAGATGAAGGGATACAGCGGCAACGAAGCAGAAGAATGCGCCGACCATAAAGAGATCGCCATGGGCGAAGTTTATCATGGTGAGTATGCCGTACACCATGGTGTAGCCCAGGGCAATCAATGCATAGATACTGCCGACCTGGAGCGCGTTCAGTAGCTGCTGAAGGACGTATGTCATTCCGTTACACCTTGCTCTCCCATTGAGGGAGAGGAAAGGTCTTTAATAGTCATGGATTTGCAGTTGCGAAGTACACGAACTTTCCGCTTTTGATTTGCACTATCACGGCGCTCTTTGTGGGATCGCCGGAGCCTTCCTTAAACTGCATGTTACCCGTCACGCCCTCGTACTTCGGGATTTTGGCGAGGGCATCCCGTATTGAATTCCTGTCAAGCTTGGTGGCGGATTTGAGCGCTTGGAAGAGGAGGCCGAACGAGTCGTAAGTCAAAGCTGCAACGTCATCAGGCAAAGTTCCATACTTCGCCTTGAACCCCTTGATAAACTTCGTTGCCACAGGTGTCGCCGCGTCGGCGGCATAGTGGGTGCTGAAATAATATCCTTCGCAGTCATTCCCGCAGAGTTTGTGCAGCTCCTGGGAGCCCCATGAATCGCTACCCACAAAGGGCACGTTGATGCTTAGCCTCTTTGCCTGCTGGATCTGAAGCGGTATCTCGCTGTAGTAGTTAGGCAGGAACATCATGTCAGGCTGAGCTTTCTTGATCTTTGTGAGTTGTCCGGAGAAATCCTTGTCGTTCGTCGTGTATGTCTCGAAGGCTACGACCTTGCCACCGGATTGCTCGAAAGTATCCTTGAAGATCTCTGCTATGCCCTTGTTGTATTCTGACGCCACGTCATAGAGGACGGCGGCCTTCTTGGCCTTGAGAGTTTCCAGTGCGAATTTTGCTACCACACGCCCCTGAAAAGGATCGATGAAGCAGGCGCGAAATACATACTTTTTCGGTGCATTCGTCTTCGCGTCGAGGGTTGTTTTCGGATTTGTCGACCAGGGTGTTATCATGACGACCTTAGAACTCTCTGCGATCTCCGAGGCAGGAAGTGCATAGCGCGTTGCATTTGGGCCGATGATCGCATGAACCTTCTGTTGCGTGGTCAGCTTCTGGGCGGCGGCAGCGGACTGGTCGGGCTTTCCGGCGTTGTCTTCAACAAAAAGCTCGACTTTGTATTTCTGTCCGGCTACATCTATTCCACCCGCGTCATTTACCTCTTGGACGGCCATCTCCGCTGCCTTTTTACATGATTCACCCACAGCAGGCATATCGCCAGTCATTTCTGCATTTACGCCGATTCGGACGGTATTGCCTTTCTCACCACAAGCGACAACGGACGCAATCATAACAAGGTATAAAACCAGCAAGAGGCCGAATTTTTTCATACTACCCTCCGTACAATAAAATTACTTAAAAAGCGATGCTCAGCAGAATTTGTTTATGGATATTTGATGAGATTCCCCGTCAGGTGCGGGAAGTATAGGAGATGAGGTCATGTAAGTCAATATAATTTGGCGGTGGGAAATTACCGGCGCTTTCGTGTGTCTCCAAAAGGGCAGGACGATTTTTGCACGCTCATTCATGACCGCGATTTGACAGCCTGGTAGACATCGCTGATAATCTGCCCGGACAGGCGCTCCATAGATTCGCTCAATCCCATGGCCAAACCCCCGGCGCTATTTTCCTTGCATGGCGTCGCATGAGAGTAACTTTTCTGAAAAATGACTTTTTTCGTCCGGTCTGTCTGATTCAGATCCAGCAGCGTCACATAGATGGTAAGCAAGGCCTTGCGACCGTCCTTTTGCTCAACAGCTAGAAATTCAGTGATGCTTCCTTCGAGAAGGAAACGGACCACGTCAGTATCCTGGTATGAAAATATACCCCGGAAAAGGCCGGTCTGTCTGAAATCGCGTATCAGGTAGTCGGCAACCATGTATCCCGGGTTTGTGCCCCAGCGGTCGTAGGGAAACTTGTCCAAACCGAATTGACCGATTTTGAATATCATGGAGCTGCTATTGTAGAACTGGGCCACAGAAAATCGTTCCACCTTGAGAGATTCATCGAGACGCACCGTATCATTAATGACCGGTGACGCATAATCAGGTATGTAGTATTGTGTCCTGCTTGGCGGCTGACCGCCCATGCAGCCTGCCATAAAGAGAATCAATACAGGAATAAATAGACCTTCACTTCTCATTCTGTCCTCCCATTCTCAATAATGTCTACCCGGTTCGATATGTTAAATTGCCTGTTTGACCGTTTACTAGCGCGGCTCAGCGGGTCTGCTGAAGAGGAGATCAGACGGATTGGCTTCAATCCTTTCCAGAAGCCTGTCAAGACTCTCCGATGCCCGTCTCAGGTTTTCCGTGGCGGTCTGTATATCAACCGCCGATGTTCGGGCAGTCCTGTCCATGGCATCCATCACCTGATTTGCCTTAGCCGCCGTGTCTTTGAGCCTCATATCCTTGACATCTCTACTCAGTTTAGTGATGAGAGAATGTGCCTCAGTTAGTGCCTGTTTCGCTTCCGCGATGGTTCCTCCCAGGTTGCCGTCGGCGATAATTTGTTCCAGTTTCTTCATGGATTTGTCGAGGGCTGCTGTCGACGATTCCAAGTTTGATATAACCCGCTTCGTCTGGCCGCCTGCGAAGAAGTCATCTGCAGACTTGGCCGTCGTTTTGATTTTATCTGAGATTCCACGAAAGTCGACGTCATTTATTTTGTCAATAACATCATATATGCCGGAAAGTAACTGTTTCGTTTCGGAAGGCCTGGACGGGATGACAGGATATTCAGTGGCGAAGCCGATCTGTGGTGAGAGTTTCATTGCTTCGGAATGCTGCTGATCCAGCTCTACAAAGACGATGCCGGTGATTCCCACTGCCTTGAGCTGTGTCATTGTATTCCTCTCCAGATCGTTTTTCAGGTTGATCTTCATGACTACCTCGATTAGCTTATTGTCCGGGGCCACGCCGATTTTCACTATCCTGCCGACCTCCACTCCTCTATACTTCACGCTGGAGTCTTTCTGGAGACCCTGGACGGACTCGTCAAAATAAGTCACGTACATTGTCCCTTTTTCGAAATATTGCGAGGCGCCGATCCATACGATAGTGCTTACCCCGATGATGATGCCGATGGTGACAAAAAGACCGATCATAAAAGTTGATACCTGCCTGGCCATTGCTACAAACCTCCCTCGTCTCCGCCTGTTGCTTTCCTGTTGAAGTAATTGACGACCCTCAGGTCATGGGAATGTTCCTTGAGTTCTGTCGGGTCTCCCTCGGCTATGATGCCCCGGACGCTCTTGTCCAGCATGATGACCCTCTGGGCAAGACCAAATATGGACGCAAGCTCCTGAGTGACAATAACCATGGTTGTTCCCATAGCAGAGTTGATACTTCTTATGAGGATGTCTAGCTCCGCTGCGGTGACCGGATCGAGCCCCGCCCAAGGCTCGTCGAAGAAAAGAAGCAGCGGGTCAAGTGCCATGGCCCTGGCGAGTGCGGCCCTTTTCCTCATGCCGCCGGACAATTCAGAGGGCATATGGTTTTCATGCCCGGGCAGATTGACTAGGGCGAGTTTCATTTTCACAATTCGATCAATCATGCCCGGCGAAAGATCCGTATATTCATACAAGGGCAGGGCAATGTTTTCGAAAAGCGTCATGGAGCCGAATAAGGCGTCCGCTTGGAACAGGACACCGATTGTTTTCTGGACTTGGCGCATGGTCTCTTCATTGGCTACAGTTATGTCTATCCCGTTTATGATAATCCGTCCTGAAGAGGGTGTTAGCAGACCATCTAGCTGCTTTAGGAGCGTAGACTTGCCGCACCCGCTTCCACCGAGGAGCATGAATATCTCGCCCCGGCAGACCCGGAAGCTGACATTTTCCAGAATAGTGGTATCGCCGTAACGGGCGGTGAGATTTTCCACTTCGATGATTGAATCCCTGTTCATTCGATCTTTCTCGTAGTTCGTTATTATGCCATGTTCATTGTTATCTCATGTAATGAAGGATGATGGCAAATGCGGAGTCTGCGACGATAATGAGGAAAATGGCCGATACAACGGCCGATGTCGTCAGTGTGCCCACCGATTCCGCCCCTGCACGTACCTGGAACCCTCTCTGGCAGCCGATTCCGGCAATCAGTCCGGCGAAGACGGCTGACTTGATCATACTCGATACGATATCGAAGATGGAGATACCCTCACGGGTCTGCTGGATGTAAGAGTAGGCGGTCAGATCGAGCCCCACGACACCGACCACCAGGCCACCCAGTATGGCAAAGAGATCAGCATACAGCGTCAAGAGAGGTACAACAATGATGGTTGCCAAAAGTTTAGGCAGAGCGAGGAACTGGATCGGCTCAAACCCCATGGCCTTCAGCGCATTGACTTCATCATTTACGATCATCGTACCGATCTCAGCCGCAAATGCCGATCCCGAGCGTCCCGCCACCAAAATGGCGGTCATGATGGGCCCCAGTTCCTTGACCATGGCAATTGCCACGAGGGATGCCACGTATATATTAGCTCCGAATTGCTTGAGCTGCAATGAGGACATGAAGGCCATGATGAGCCCCATGAGGAGGCTGATAAGGCCGACGATGGGAAGGCCGTCAACGCCGGCCCTTTTCATGTAGTACAGAACGTCATTCCACCGCATCGAGCGAGGCCTGCGGAGACTGCTAATAAGGGTGACTATGAGCTCGCCAACGAAGCGCTGAACCTCGAAAAAATCATTAAGAAACCACCGGGTGGCTTCTCCCATCTGCTCCAGGATATTTGGTGGCTTCCGCTCCGGTACCAGGGGCGGTATGTGGTGTGCTTTTTTATCAAGCAGATTGAGGATGCCTTTGACGTTGTCGGTGATACCATGAAATGTGACAGAAGCTGGCCGGGCTGTCTGTTCCTCCTCCAGTTGGAACAAGGCGAGTGTGCCTGCGCTGTCCAGATACGTGAGGGCTGCGATGTCCACCATCAATTTCTTCAAGGACTTGTTTTGCAGGATGTCCCTGGCATCGGAAATGAAGTCATTAAGATCGTCAAGGGCAATGCGGCCCGAGATGAAGAGAATCACATTCCCGGGCTCCCGTTCTTCGATCCGGAGGCTGTACTCTTTTTTCTTCACAGGAAGTGTTTTCATAATCTCCCCAAAGAGTGATGATATCTTCTCCTTAACTATATAAAATATAGAGCAAGCCGAGTCTAGGTGTCAAGGAGAAGTCTTGAATTTTGTTGAATTATAATGCATCGAAGAGCAAGGACTGTTCAGCTCAGCCTCATAAATGTTTTGGTCACGCTTTTTGAGAAGCTATCAATAACCACAGAGAACGCCCTTGGATGTTGATGAAAACGTGGCTCAAACAAATTATATTTATATCTGCTCATAGTACTTTTCTTTGCCCTTATATCGGAATGCGCCGCCCCCAAGCATTATATCCGACAAACGGAGAAAGATTGTCAAGAAGCCTTTAACCGTGTTTATTTCCAAGACGATGCCCAGATGGAAGTGCCTGTTAACTTAAGAAGGGGGCGAGAGAAAAATGATAGTGTCCCTTGAACGAGAATCAGGATACCCCTGCATGCAGCATGACCATGCATCTCCATGATCTCTTGAATTCTATTCCTAAACCAATAAAAAAACTTGACATCATTCTGGAGCATATGTTACTTACTAGAAAGTATAACTAACTGGTTAGTTTGTTATCTACTCTTTACGGAGGTGCAATAATGGACCTTCCATCGTCAGCCCTTAAAAAAAGCGTAACTGTCAAGCGTATCCTCAAGGCTGCGGCAAGCGTCTTTTCGGAGTCAGGCTTTTCCGGAGCGCGGGTAGATGAAATTGCGAAACGCGCGGGTGTCAATAAAGCCATGATTTATTATCACATTGGCGACAAGGAAAAACTCTATGCGGAAGTAATCAGCAATGTTATCGGCAACACAGCGGAGATGATCGCCGGTAAGATAAAAGACATACAGGACCCTGAAGAAAAGCTGCGCATCGGCATACGCACCTTTGCCCGCAATATGGATGATAATCCTCAGGTCGCCCCAGTCATGATGCGTGAGGTCGCCTCCGGAGGGAAACACCTGTCGGAAGTGGTGGCGAGGGATATCTTCCATATCGTAAATTTGCTCAAGGGGATTCTTGAAGAAGGTGTGGATAAGGGAATCTTCATCGAAACGGTTCCCTTCTTGATATACTTAATGGTCGTCGGAGCCATGATAACCTATAAGACCAGCGCACCCATCAGGGCAAGGTATAGGTGGCTCCCTGCAAGCATAAGGAAATTGGACAACAGGATATCCGGAAATATTGTGGTCGAAATCGAAAAGCTTATTCTGAAAGCGGTGAAGAAATGATAGGAAAGGAAAATATGCAGACGAAGAATATGCATGTAATATTTTCTGCGACGATAGCGCTTATCTGTATTACATATGAAACAGCTCTGTCTGTGGAAAGGCTGACTCTGCAGCAGAGCATTGATCTAGCCTTAAGGCAGAGTGTTCTTGTCCAGTCTGCGCAGGAGGGTGTAAAGGGGGCGGAAGCCCAGAAGAGAGAAGCCTTTACAGGGTTTCTGCCAAAATTCAGCACCTATTACAGTTACTCGAGGCTTAATGCGGACCCGACACTCTCCGCTACCCTTCCGATCATGGGTCCCGTTACATTGGTCACAGGGACAAAGGACAATTACAGCTGGGCCGTGGAAGTTAAACAACCCATCTTTGCCGGCGGCGGAATAGTGGCAAATTATGAAGCAGGCCAACTCGGCCACGAAATCGCGTCGTTGGAGGAAACGACAGTCGTTCAGGACATGGTCCAGGAGGTCAGAGTAGCCTATTTCAATGTTCTGAAAGCGGAGAGAGGGCTCGACGTGGCAAGACAATCGGTGGAGCAGCTCGAGTCGCACCGCAGCATGGCACAGGATTTTTTTGATGTTGGAGTAATTCCCAAGAATGACCTCCTCCGCGCCGAGGTGGAGCTCGCGAACGGCCGGCAGAATCTTGTCAAGGCGGAAAACGCCGTGGAGATAGCAAAAGCCAAATTTAATACTGTGCTTCGTAGGGAAATCGATACACCGACTGAAGTGGAGGACATTCTCACCCTCAGGCCCTACACCAAGACCTTTGATGAATGCCAGAAGCTTGCAATGGAAAACAGACCGGAAGTTAAGTCCTATACCCGAAAAGTCGAACAATCACAGAAACTGGTCAAACTGGCCAAGAGTGAATATCTCCCTTCTGTAAATGTGGTCGGCCATTTTGAACGCTACGGTGACAACGCCAATGTTAACGGAAGCCCTTACAGAAATCAGGACAACACGTATGTCATGGGGATGGCGACCTGGAATTTCTGGGAGTGGGGCAGAACAAAAAACCGGGTCGATGCGAGCCGCTCCCGGGAGAATCAGACAGCCTTCGCCTTGGAAAATATAAAAGATCAGATCGCTCTCGAGGTTAAGAATGCCTGGTTGGCGCTCCACGAGGCAGAAAAACAGGTGGCAGTTACAAAAAAATCGATTGAGCAAGCGGATGAGAACTTCCGTGTCAGCACAGAAAGATACAAGGAGCATGTTGGAACGTCGACGGATGTCATCGATGCGCAGACCCTGCTTACAAAAGCTAAAACAGATTACTTCGATGCCTTAAGCGATTACAACATAAGCATAGCCAGACTGGAGAGGGCGATGGGTGTGCGGGAGGTTTTGCCATGAAGAAGCGGACTATCTTCATAGTATTTGTGATTCTCTTGATAGGTGTTGGGTCTCTCGTCTATTTTGGACAGTGGCAGTCCCAGCGAGGTGAGCTTTATTATTCCGGGACGATCGAGGCGATTGACTCCAATCTCGCCTTCCAGGCAAGCGGCCGCGTCATCAACGTGGCTGTCCGGGAAGGCTACGCCGTCAAAAAAAATCAACTTCTTGCGGAGCTCGATCCAACTGAGTTTCAGTCAAAGAAAGAGCAAGCGCAGGCAAATCATGATCGCTCGATCAAGACACGTGATCAGCTGACCACAACTCTTAACATATACAAGAGCAACCTTCCAGCCGATGTCGTGAGAGCGGAGACGAATGTCACAAGCGCGCGGGACGTCATGGATGACGCCCGGAAGAATTATCAGAGGTACGAACAGTTATTCAAACGAGGCGTAGTCACAGAAAAGGAAAGGGATTCCGTAAAGCTCAGCTATGATACGGCTAAGTCTAGACTTGATGACGCGGAAGCCGCCCTGAAACAGGCGAAGATCAATCTGAAAAAGATTGAAGCTACGGAGCAGGAAATCGAAGCAGCCGCCTCCCAGATCAAACAGGCCAAAGCGGCTCTCGAACAGTCCGACATTCAATTGCAATATACCCGGTTACTCGCCCCTTACAACGGGATTATCACGAGCCGCAACGTTGAACCCGGAGAAGTGGTCAGTCCCAGCCGCGAGGTTCTGACAATAGCCGATCTTGAGACGGTAGACCTAAAAATATTTGTGGATGAGACGGAAATCGGTAATGTGAAACCGGGGCAGGATGTAGACGTGAAAATCGATACCTTTCCCAATAAGGTTTACAAGGGGAAGGTAAGATTCATCTCACCTGAGGGTGAATTTACGCCTAAGATAATTCAGACCAAAAAGGAAAGGGTGAAGCTGGTGTATCTCGTAAGGGTTTCGATTCCCAACCCGTCTTTAGAACTGAAGTCCGGCATGCCGGCGGATGCCTGGCTGCGGTGATAATCCCTTCCAACCTCCCTGTCCTCCTTTTTGCGAAGGAGAGGAATAGGCATTACGAAGAGTGTCGACGATGGCCGCAGACAGTATATCCTTCATTTCTATAGAGAGTGTTTCCATGCGCTTCGGCGGTGTGGAAGCGGTGCGAGATGTGACGCTGTCCGTCGATGAGGGGACCATCTTCGGTCTCGTTGGGTCCGACGGGGCAGGAAAGTCCACCCTGCTGAGGATGGTGGCGACGATGATAGCGCCGGTCTCCGGGAACATTCTAATTAGCGCTCTGGACGTGATCAGGGACAAACAACGGGTAAAACATTTGATTGGTTATATGCCGCAGCGTTTTGGCCTTTATCAGGATCTGACAGTTGACGAAAATATGACCTTCTTCATGGATATTTTCAATGTGCCTCGTAAGGACCGGAAGCGGAGGCGTGAAAAGTATCTCGGGTTTTCCAATCTTCTCCCTTTTGTCGATCGACAGGCAGGCAATCTCTCCGGCGGTATGAAGCAGAAACTGGGATTGGCCTGCGTCTTGGTCCATGAACCGAAGGTGTTGATCCTCGATGAACCGACAAACGGCGTGGACCCTATTTCCAGGCAGGAGTTCTGGGAAATCCTGGCGCAGATGCGTCAGGCTGGCATGACTATCATGGTTTCCACTGCTTATCTTGATGAGGGAGAAAAGTGTGACTGTTTGGCATTGATGCACCGTTCGCGGGTTTTGGAAATCGCCGCACCATCGGAAATACGCGGACGCTTCTCCAGCTTAGAAGAGGCCATGATCAAGCGTATCCTGGAAGTGGATAAGGAGATTATTCATGATTCCTTCAAGCGCTGATGCCGTATCCGTAACTGCTCTTGAAAAGCGGTTCGGTGCCTTTGTTGCAGTGGATAAGATCACCTTCTCCGTAAGAAAAGGAGAAATCTTCGGGTTCCTCGGACCTAACGGTTCCGGGAAATCTACAACCATCCGCATGCTCTGCGGCATACTGACCCCCACTTCCGGGAGTGGCCATGTGGCGGGACACGATATCGCGAGAGAGCCCGAGGAAATTAAGAAATCCATCGGGTACATGTCCCAGAAGTTTTCCCTCTATGAAGACTTAAGTCCGTACGAAAATATCAGATTCTATCTGGGCATCTATGCTGTACCCGAAGACCAGTGGAAAGAACGCATTGACTGGATACTGGATATGACACGGCTTGCGGAGGTGCGTAATAGATACACCCGGGAACTGCCGCAGGGCTGGCGTCAGCGTCTCGCCTTGGGCTGTGCCCTCCTCCATCGCCCGGAGATCCTTTTCTTGGATGAACCCACCTCGGGCGTGGATCCCATTACACGGCAGCACTTCTGGGATTTCATCCGTCAACTGGCTGCGAAGGGAATCACCGTATTTGTCACTACACACTATATGGATGAAGCCCGGCATTGCGGGCGTATCGTAATGATCAATGAGGGCAAGATAGTTGCCGTCGGGAGTCCCGCAGAAATAATTGCTGTAGCATGTCCGGATCGTCCTGACGCCGACTTGAATGATGCCTTTATCACTCTCATGTCTGGGACAATAACTTTTGACGAGGTATCTCACCATTGAGACTCAGAAATATTCAAGCTGTCTCTCGCAAGGAGTTCTATCATCTGATAAGGGATTTCCGTAGTCTATATCTGGCATTTGCCCTTCCTCTGCTGCTGATTTTGCTCTTCGGCTATGCCTTGAGTCTTGATGTCGATAATGTAGAAACGGTCGTTGTGGATCATGACAATACGGACCTGAGCCGGGACTTCATTCGCCACCTCGATGCCTCACCTTACTTTCACGTTGGTGCTCATCTGCCCAATACCAAAACTGCGATTAAGTATCTGGATCGCGGTCTGACATTACTGGCTGTAATTATACCTCCCAACTGGACAAGGGATATCCGCTCAGAGCGCAACGCCCAATTACAGGTCCTCCTTGATGGCAGCGACCCCAACTTTTCCAGTATTTCCCGCGGGTATATCAATACCTTTATCGAACAGTACAACGGGGATTTCCTGTATGAATTCCTTAACCGTCAGCACATGGAAAAAATGAAACCTTCTATTGAGGGGCAGATACGAGTATGGTTTAACGAAGATCTTGAGAGCCGCAATTTTATTGTCCCCGGCATTATCGCTGTAATCATTATGATTGTGGGGGCCATGCTGACCTCCTTGGTCATCGCCAAGGAGTATGAAAACGGAACGATGGAAACAATCAAGTCTCTGCCCATAAATGCCGGTGAATTACTTGTCGGAAAGGCGCTTCCCTATTTTCTCATCGGACTTACCGATGTTCTTGTAGCCGTCCTTATGGGACAGGTACTGTTTGGTGTAGTGATGAAGTCCAGCTTCTGGCTCATGATCCTTGCCTCGTCGCTCTACCTTGCCGTGGCATTAAGCCTTGGGTTATTGATTTCGTCGGTGACAAAATCGCAACTCATAGCCAACCAGGCAGCCGTGCTGATGACCTATCTTCCGTCAATGCTCCTTTCGAATTTCGTTTTTCCGATAGTTAACATGCCCATAGTGCTTCAGTTACTGACAAATATTATTCCCGCTACCTATTATATTAATATTCTCAGTGGCATTTATTTGAAAAGTCTCGGGTTAGTACAACTCTGGCCAAGTTTCATGGTACTGGCGTTTATGTTTTCAATCTTGGCGGTCATGAATGTCATCGTACTGAAAAGGGAGGGGCTTTAGTATGAGCTGGCTTCGAATTCGTGAACTGGTTCGTAAAGAATTCATCCAGCTTTTCAGGGATAGAAAGATCCGTCCCATACTGATCACGGCACCTGTCATTCAGTTACTTATCTTCGGCTATGTTGTGAACTATGACATCAAGTACATTCGTGTGGCACTCCTTGATCAGTCCAGTACCAGGGAAAGCCGTATGGTAATTGATGCCTTCAGCGCCAACAGAATATTTACAATCACGAACCTGCCAAAAGACGATGGTGAAATGGAACAACTCCTCATGAAGGGTAAGATAGATATGGGTATCAAAATTGCGCCGGATCTGAGTAAGAGGATCAGAAAAGGTGAAACCGCAAATATACAGATCCTTGCCGATGGCAGCATGAGCAATATGGCGTCAGTCCGCATAGCCTATGCATCACTTGTAATCGACGGGCTAAACCAGAAACTGATGAAAGAACTTTACCCTCAGCGATTGGATTACGGGAAAATTGACGCTCGGATCAGAACCTGGTTCAATCCGAATTCTGACAGTCAGTACTTTTTCGTTCCCGCCATAGTGGCCTTCTTAATCATGCTGCTTTCTCTGCTGCTCACATCCATGGCTATAATAAAGGAGAAGGAGACGGGCACGATGGAGCAGTTGATCGTCACGCCAATCCGCCCCGTCGAATTGATTGTGGGAAAAACTATACCCTATATTATTATTTCTATAGTCCAGATGGTTGTCGTCACAGTATTTGCCGTTTTATGGTTTGAATTACCACTTACGGGAAGCATTGCACTTCTGTTTTTTGCTGCTTGCCTGTTTCTTTTAAGTACGCTGGGCGTAGGTCTATTCATTTCGACCGTTTCCTCCACACAGCAGCAGGCCATGATGACGACATTCTTCTTTCTTCTTCCGTTCTTCATGCTCAGCGGCTTTGTATTTCCTATTGTCAACATGCCTGTCGTAGTGCAATGGCTCACTTACCTCAATCCTTTGAGATATTGTCTGGTAATAATCAGGGGAATATTCCTGAAAGGTGTCGGTTTCGACATCCTGTGGCACCAATATGCGGCCATGACAATTATCGGGGTGGTTGTTTTTGGGGGTGCCGTGAGACGTTTCAGGAAACGGCTTGATTAAGGACTGAAAAGGCATCATGACAACTTCTGATTCTTCTCTGAAATACAACCCCTTCGAAAAACTGAAGAACTGCGTTGGACACAAGCCGCAGGCTAAGCCATTGTCCGCTCCCGCATCCAAATGCGAACAGGCGACTGCCCGCGATCCTGATAATGAAGAACAGGTTTTTCTTGAGGCCGTTCAGGGTGTAAAACCAATGCAACAGGATAAGCGCGCAGGAAATAAAATCAGGAGCATGCCGCCGGAAGATGTCAAAGAGTCTCCGGAAACGGCAATCGTCGGTCAGCTTACAAATCTCGTAAAATATGGAGAGGGTTTCGTAATTTCGGATACACCGGAGTACATCCAGGGCACGGGCTGTGACGTGCATCCGGAGTTTGCCGGGAGACTCCATCGCGGCGATTTTTCCATACAGGCCCACGTCGATCTTCACGGGCAGAGCGTAGCGGAGGCAAAGAAAACATTCGAAGAGTTCTTGAATGGGGCAGTCAAATCGGGCAGAAGGGCGGTGCTGATCATCCACGGACGCGGCCTCTCTTCGCCGGGCGAACCTCTACTGAAAAATAACGTCCGTGAGTGGCTTACCCGTAGTCACTGGCGCAAGTGGGTGATAGCTTTTTCAAGCGCGCAGTCCTATGACGGCGGTGCAGGCGCAACGTACGTCCTTCTCCGCCAGCGGCCGATTTCAAAACGCTTAAGAAAGCAGCGTCCGATGGTTCCATCAGTTCGTAAATAATAAAATCCATTGAGGAGGCGAGACATCCGGAAATGATGCATTCTTTCTTGTTACAGGAGGGAACCTGGATCGCCCGAGGCCATTACTTTGACGACATGGAACGAACTTTGCTGCTCGAGGGAATGGTGAGAATCACGCACCTGGAAAGCCTGTGGCTAAATGAAGGGGAGGCGGAAATCAAGATGGGAGATAATCAGATCAAGATCAAGCATCGCTATGAAATTATTCCTTTCGAAAAGGGCAAAAATCAGACGACCTGGGAATCTGTGAACCCTGACCTGGGCATCCTGCGGGGCCGGTCTATCATTGTTGCCGATACGATTATCTCCACCTGCTGCTCAGAAAAAGGTGAATGCAGCGGGGTAGAATTCCATATAAGAATAAATGATGTACATTATAAGAATCGGGGTATTCTCTTGAAAGGAAATGATAAACTGTCATCCTGGAGCGTGGATCTGCAAAAATTATCTTAAGATTTATGATACTAGTCTTTTTCGGTGTCATGAAAGGTCTCAGAAAACGGCTTGATTAAGTGGAGTGTTTCCTGTAAATATCCTGAACATCTTATGCATAAAACTTCGCCGAAGCTTGGTCAATGGAGAAGGGACAATGCTGAAAGTCCTTGACGACGAAACCGCCATTAAAAGATACAGGCGACAATTCATAAAAAGCTTCAAACCTTTGATCGATGAAAAAATCCTTGTCAAATTAGGCCATCCCGGTGCGACGGTCAAAGCAAAGGTCTTGTGGTCGGCTCGCCTAGGGATTTGGATGATGAACGAGAAAATGTCGGGAGGTAGGTATGGGCATGCATTCGGTGCGGAAAAGCCGACGAGTTCATCTCATATCCCTATTACATGTGAAATCAATTTTCCCGTAAAGGGGATAGACAGGCGCATGGGCGGGGCGTTGGCAGAAGACCGAAATGGCCGCGTATTTGTGGTGCACCGGGGCAGAATCGGCGGCGGCAAAAAAGGCGTCGGCAAGGCCCTATTTGATGACCATTACCGGGGCGTTTGGGCGATCATGGAAGATGGTTGCGCGGAAACCATGGTGGCTTTAATAGGAGTTCTGAATTCTCCCCGGTTTGTCAGGCAGGTCAGTCAATTTGTCCGCAAAGTTGACAGGATGAAGAATCTTTTTTCGTCCCGGACTTCTCAAGTGGAAATCTCTTTTGACGAGCTTCAATTTCGGGAAGAGCTTGTCGGTGCGCGCTATGCGGACCCGCTGGCCGATCATGCATCGATGTGCGACCACTGTTTAATCGTGAGGGATTTATACGATGCACTTACCGGCCTCGGTTTTAAGGCGGGGAATGACCAGGAACGGGACCTTCTTATTGCGAATGCCAGGCAAGAAATAACGGCTGTTTTCGGAATAACCCCTGATGCATCGATACTGAGCATACAGTCTGCTGCCGTCCGATTGCTTCTCGCCAATTGCGAACTCCCGAAGCAGCCCCGTCTGATTCTCGCTGTGCCCGAAGCTATCGATGAAACGCTCAATCGAAAGCTGAAGAAACTGGGCGTCGCTGTACTTGCATACCATTGGAAGCATGATCAGGCGGTTTTCCCCGGTCTTCCTGTGCTGATTTCTGAAACTTAATATGCGATCGGAAACAGCGTGCAACTGATGCAGCAACTTCTTCCTAAAACATTCATGACGGTCAGCCGTCAAAAAAAGAATGAAAATAGACTTGTCGACATCTTCCTCGCGCATGCCGAGTGAAATGCCGATTTGCCTAGCAACATGCTGCATGCCTGCTTCGCAGCTGAAAAATGCTTCCTACAAGGGATGCGCTGAGATAGGCGCAGGCATGCATACGATCATCATGGAGAAGAACCGCATGCAGCTGTTCCAGGCGGTTCAGTAATTCCTCGCTGCAAGGCTCAAGCCCAACCAATAGATGTGCACCGAGCAAGGTCGATATAGAAGTGGCTAAACTGACTGTAGCTATGAACTGGCTAATCCTCGCATACGCACCGACGCGCCTAAGAACAACGCGCGCGGGTGATGAGGCATATTATCTTCTCTTTCAATTCGTAATCGTCTATTCCTAAACATGTTTGTCCGTGATGACTTGCAGGCGTTATGTGTGCTGTAGTGCTTGGATTTAAATTAGACCGTAAATGGTTTTTTATTTTTGTTCTGGCAAATTATTCATATTTTCCCTCATCATGAAAAAACTCATCTGTTTTGCCCATCGCGGCGCTTCGGGGCATGAACCGGAAAATACGCTCGCAGCAGTGGAGAAAGCCATTGCTCTGGGCGCTGATTGGATCGAGGTAGATGTGTATGCTGTTGCGAGCGAGCTGATCGTCATACACGATGAACGGCTCGAGCGCACGACGAACGGTGCCGGTTACGTCAGAGATAAATCACTTGCCTACCTGCGCTCCCTCGATGCGGGGAAAGGTCAGTCTATCCCCACCCTTCGCGATGTCCTCGACTCTGCAGATGGCAGAGTAGGTATTAATGTCGAATTGAAAGGTCCTAAGACCGCGAGGTTGGTGGTTTCCCTGATCGAAGAGTATGTCAGGGAGAGGCACTGGAATTACGACCAGTTCATAGTATCATCATTCAACCGCCGTCAACTAAGGAAGGTCAGGACACTCAATTCCTGTATCAGAATCGGTATTCTCATAAATCGCCCCCGTCGCCATTATGCGATATTTGCCCGGCGATATGATGTGTACTCTGTACATGCCCAAATCCATCTGGCCAGTCCACGATTTATTGGACGCGCCCATGAATGTGGACTCAAGGTATTTGTTTACACAGTTAATAGCTCTGAAGAGATTGACAGATTGCAGGCATTAGGAACTGACGGGATATTCACTGACTATCCCGAACGCATCGTCAAGAGATGACGGCCTTTACTAAGTTCCATATTGTCAATTTAACCCCTTCACATTCGCTCAGGATAAATACTACGAATAAAGCTAATAAGGATTTCGTCCTTGGGGACTGTGTCGTAATTCTTATTTTTGTCATTTCTAATTAAGCGAGAAACCCTTGTCCCAAGCAAAGGGAGGGATCTTAAAGATTCCGCACATTCCTTCGGGAAAATATTTTTCTATATTATGACATGGGGGGACGAAATGACACGGTGAGTAGAAATGGCAAATGGAATCAGAAGGAACCGCCGCAGCTATATAACGCCGAAGGAAGAGGGGATTATGGTTGGCTGCGACGGTGGGGCGTGTCAGAAGCTTAAGGTAACAGTGAGGCCTCCATAAAGGAAACTGCTATCGTTATCGGCCGGATTAGTCAATTTGCCGCGGGCCTTGATCTCATCTTTTGCATCGTCAGACAGAGGGAAGGAGTAGGATAATGTCGGGGCCACCGTTAGATACTTTGCCACACTTATAGGGAGGCTCGCCGTGAGCACGCCATCGTGGAAATTGCTGAACTTGTCGCCTGTCGGCTGGTAATTGTCATTATACTTCGGATACGTACTGGCGTCGTCGCTCAGCAAATAACTGGCGGATGCACCCAGTTGCAGAGAAATGATTTTGTTGAATTCAAAAGTATGGGAAATCCCCAACAGGAAATAGTACTGGTGATAATGATCAATTTCCTTATAGGCCGTTAAAGTCGGCGTAAGGAGAGTATTGAGACCCAAGGTGATAAATACTTCTTCTGAATCAAGGGGTTTTACCGCGCCGGCATTCGGAGCCCCTAAGCCATAATAAATGTAACCAACACCGGCGTTTAAAATACCAAGTGTTTTCGTATAAGAGAGAGTAAGATCCGTTTCCGTCCAGGCGCTGGAATAACTGGCGCTTGTTGTCGAGTATGGCCTTGTATCAAGGTCTCCCCATACATTGGCGCTAAACCCTTTGTAACCAACTGTCAGGGAAGGTTGAATTACAATGCTGTCCTTGGTGTTTTCATATCCCCGCCATACATATTTTGACAAACCGGAAACGGATAACGAACCGGTGGGTTTATCTTCCGCAGGCGCAGCCGGAGCTGCAGCCTCTGTTGCAGGGGTAGGAATTGCTGCTGCAGATTTCTGATCCTCAGCGAGGACAAGCGTAATACCAATCATCAGATAAAGCAGAGTAACAGCAACAGTTAAAAAAGCTTTTCTCACGAAAATATATCTTTTCATCATAATTCCTCCTGATATGATTTTCGAAGTTTTGCATCTCAAGATATATGCCAGATGCAAAAAAGCAAGGTAACATCCATAATGAGTTGAATATGGATAGTATTTGCTGTCTCTTGCTACATACCCATAATGCGATAAAGGAACACAAATGTAAATTTATATAAGCGATGACAACAAAATTGTACATCAACCAATGCAATAGAGCTCACAGGATAGAAATGCCCGTGCAATCACTTGAAGTTAGGCGACTCACTTTTTCCTTGAAAAAACGAAAGCAAATCCTTTATGGTAGCGTTGCTTTTTTGCCATTAAAAGTGATCAGATGTGAGGAAAATGTATGAACCTTCTAACTAGTCCGCTTCTTACCGATCTTTACCAGTTGACCATGATGCAGGGTTATATGGATGAAGGTATGCACGAAGAGGCGGTCTTCGAGTTTTATGTCCGGAGTCTGCCCCCGAGCCGCGGTTTCCTGATTGCGGCCGGTCTTGAGACGCTGCTTGCTTTCCTCGAAGGTATGCGATTTACTGAAGAGGAGCTGAAATACATAGAGGGGACGGGCAGGTTTTCCCAAGCCCTGCTGGATTATCTCGCTAAATTCCGCTTCAGCGGCGATGTGTATGCCATGCCCGAGGGAACGGTCTTTTTTGAAAACGAGCCCGTTGTGCGTGTAGTCGCCTCCATGCCGGAGGCTCAACTAATTGAGACGCGTCTGATTAATATCCTGCATTTCGAGACACTCATTGCAAGCAAGGCGGCCCGTTGCATACTGGCTGCAGATGACAGAGCCGCCCTTATCGATTTCGGAGTGCGGCGATCTCACGGAGCCGAGGCGGGCCTCTTGGCGGCCCGGGACTCATATATGACAGGATTCGCGGGTACATCAACCGTGCTGGCAGAGGCCATCTTCGGGATACCTATTTTCGGAACGATGGCTCATTCCTATGTTGAGGCCCATGGGGACGAGTTGGAGGCGTTTCTTAGTTTCGCACATGCAAATACGAACAATACAACCCTTCTTATCGATACGTACGATGTCCATAAAGGCGCAAGAAAGGCAGTTAAAGCGGCGAAAATATTAAAGGAGACAGGAATAAATGTTCGCGCCGTGCGCCTTGATAGCGGCGATCTCTTTGTTCTTTCGAAAGATGTACGCGAAATCCTCGATCAGGCGGGTCTGACAGATGTCCGTATCTTCGCGAGCGGGAATCTCGATGAGTATGCGATCCGAGAGCTATTGTCTCGAGGGGCGCCCATAAACGGTTTTGGCGTGGGCACAAAATTAGATACCTCGGAAGACGCACCATACCTGGAATGCGCTTACAAGCTGATGGAGTATGCCGGCACGCCGCGCTTCAAGAGGTCACAGGGGAAAGCCACCATTCCGGGACGCAAACAGGTCTTTCGCCAGTTTGATAAAGGGACAATGGCCGGGGATGTCCTGACCATCGAAGAGGATGAGATAGATGGGGCCCCGCTTCTTGCCAAGGTGATGAGCGGTGGCAAAGTTATTTTCAGGCGCCAGGATTTGAAAGAGATTGCAGTGTATACGCAGTCGCAGTTGAAGTCCCTTCCGGCGCATTTCCGGAGACTCGAAACGACACCGTCTTATCCCGTCAAAATCTCTCCTGCATTATCAAGGATTGAACACGATAGCGAACAGCGGCTGGGTCTGTAAACGCGTCATGAAATGTTATGCGTGTCAGCATGGGGCACGCCGCGGCAAAGAATCTTAAGACTTATCTGTGGATGAGATTACAAAAAAGATAATTCCCTGAAATTCTCTATTTCTTCAAATTAAGTCTTAGAGCCGCCCCGATAAATTTGCCGAAGAGTGGATGGGGACTGGTCGGCCGTGACTTAAATTCGGGGTGAAACTGACATCCCAGAAACCACGGGTTGTCCTTAATCTCGACAATCTCGACAAGACGACGATCAGGCGACGTCCCTGTAATATGCAGACCCTTTTCCACAAGTAGATCTCTGAAACTGTTGTTCACTTCGTAACGGTGCCTGTGTCTTTCACTGATTTCACTGACACCGTAAGCATCAAATGCGAAAGACCCAGCCTCTAAAAGGCAGGCGTATGCGCCTAGCCTCATGGTTGCGCCCATCTCCTTTATACTTCTCTGCTCGGGCAGATAATCTATCACTGGATACGCGGTTTTCTGGTCAAATTCTGAGCTGTTCGCCTTTTCGAGTCTGCATACGTGCCGGGCGAATTCCACAACGGCAAGCTGCATGCCCAGGCAGATTCCGAAATACGGAACCTTATTCTCACGGGCAAATTGAATTGCGGTAATCATGCCCTCAATGCCGCGCTCCCCGAAGCCTCCGGGTACTAGTATACCGTTAGCGCCTTCCAGAAGGTTGCCTAACCCTTCTTTTTCGATCTTTTCCGAATCGACAAAACGCAGGGTTACCCGGCAGTTGTTTGCAATGCCTCCATGCACCAATGCTTCATTGAGGCTCTTGTAGGAATCCGTCAAATTTACGTATTTGCCCACTATGGCGATACACACTTCGTGAGGAGGATTCTTAATCTTGTCTGCTACATCCTCCCATGCCTCCAGATGCGGCCTGCCCGTCCAGATGTTTAAGAGGTCGACAATTTTATTATCCACGCCTTCTTTATGAAAAACGATCGGCACTTCATAGATACACTGCACATCCTTTGCCGTAAATACGGATGAAACTTCCACATTACAGAAAAGAGCAATCTTGGCCTTGATTTCTTCCGGGAGAAAATCTTCCGTGCGGCACAAGAGAATGTCAGGTTGAATACCGATTTCACGGAGGGCCTTCACACTATGCTGCGTCGGTTTTGTCTTAACTTCCCCGGCAGTCTTGATGAAAGGGACCCAAGTCAGGTGTATAAATATGGCGTTTTGTTTTCCGGCTTCGTTACGAAATTGCCTGATTGCTTCCAGAAATGGCTGGCTCTCAATGTCCCCGACAGTTCCGCCGACTTCAATAATCGCAACATCGAACCCGGCGGCGCAGCTTTTGATGTAATCTTTGATTTCATCGGTAACATGGGGAATCACCTGCACCGTCTTGCCCAGATATTCGCCCTTCCTTTCCTTGGAAATTACCGAAAAATATACCTGGCCCGATGTGAGATTGTTGCACTTGGCCATACGGGTAGAGGTAAATCGCTCATAGTGCCCCAAGTCAAGATCTGTTTCCGCGCCATCGTCCGTCACAAAAACCTCACCATGCTGGAATGGGCTAAGGGTGCCGGGATCGACATTGATATACGGATCCAGCTTTTGATTGGTCACCCTAAGACCCCGGCTTTCTAGAAGGGCTGCAATAGAAGCGGCTGCCAAGCCTTTGCCCAGGGAAGAGAGAACACCGCCAGTCACAAAAATAAATTTCGTCTTCTTCATGATCGCTCCTGAATTTTAATTGGCCTGAGAGGTGTTACTGTTGCCCCCCCAGAAATTTTCTTATCTGACCCGCAATAACTTCCACCGGTTCGCCGAGGAGAATTCCTGTGGAAACATTTTCCAGATAGCGGTCATCCCATGGTAGATTATATTCGTTAACGAGATTGCGGATATCGTTAAATTTGTAGCCTAAGACTTCTTTCTTTCCTTTCACGGAAAGTGATTCGTTAAATTCCACGTGGATCAAAAGCAGGCACCCTATGCCTCCTTTGTCTCCGAGAAGGGGAATGACTACGATGGAAGCGCCGTCGGACTTTCCCCGGCCGATGTATACGTGACCGGTACTCACTATCGTCCTTTTGGTACCCATGAGATTACCCGAACCTTCCGTCCTCGATTTCATCGTTAGTGAGATGCCCCCTCTATTTTTAACAGCTATCGTTGAAGTATCCACGGGGTTTCCTTCAGCGTCCAGATTATTAATGTCATAGAGGGTGTAACCTTTTAACGCGGCAATGGCCGGCTGAATCCTTGCGATGGTTAACACATTCTTGGTAACAATGGATTTGGTCGAGAATTCAAGTTGCCTTAATATGTCAAAGATAATACCCCTGAGAGGCTGTTCCTTTCTGCTTGTTCCGACTGTCACTGTTTTTGCCTGATGTCTGATGGCGTCTATCGGTCTTGATAGTTCATCTACCGAGTGGCCGAGAGAGATGTCAAGCATCTCGACCGGGGACGGCAGCCCCTCGTCACTCTTGAAATCGCTCCAGTAGTCTTCAAGTGGCAGTTTTCCGGCCGCATATTTGAGAAGAAGAACTATATCGGATATGGTATTCACACTCGTAAATGAAAAGGCACCGTCCGTTCTTTTTTGATTGAATTCAGTCGAGAAATCCCTGACCAGCTTCCGGTAGTTCCTGTCGGCAAGTCTCTCATAAATGGAATAATTTTTTTTCTCATGTTCTACCATTATAAGATCGAGATGACTCCTAAATTCCCGCAAGAAAATGGCGTCTTCGTTAATGCTGCAGGCAGCATAGTAACCCCATAGATGTCCTGCAAGTGTATTTAAGATTACAGGCAGAGGCATCGCCGCCCTCGGCACCTCAACGACAGCATCGGCAACGTCGTCGTACCTCGCTTCACCTTCATCTGCAAAAACGACAACACCCGCCCTGTGCGCCTTGAAGATGGCCACATCTTTGATGATGTCTCCCGTCACAGTTTCGGGGCTGCCCGCAGCGCAGACTATGATCAAGGGTTCGGCAGAGAGGTCAATATGCTTTTTGTTTTCTATAAAATCTGAAGAAATCGTTTTGTAACAGAGTTCGCTCAGTTTTATCCTTATCTCATCTGCCGCTGCCTTGTTAGGCCCGTCTCCCACGACGGCCCAGTACCGTCTTTTTTTTGCCAGCATATCGACCGACTGCTTGATTTGCCCTTTCTTTTCTATCACCCTGTTCATCATGTTGGGCGCGTGTTCGAGGTTGTGAAGCTCTTCGGCAATAAAGTCGTCGGAGACATTCTTCAAGAACTGGGCAAGACAGAGCGCCAGTACATGACCTGCCACAACCTGGGAATAAAATGCCTTGGTTGAAGCCACAGACATTTCTATGTCCCTGCCGTCGCTAGTATAAAAAACTCCGCTTGCCTTCCCTGTTATGTCGGATTGCCTCCTGTTGACGATGGCGATTACCGTCGCCCCCCGTTCCACAGCCATAGCTACGGCACGGTTGGTGTCTGTCGTCGTGCCGGACTGCGTGATGGGGATTACCAGCGTATCTTTCAAGTCATCCTCCAAGAAAAAGCCGCTCAATTCCGATGCGACCTTAGCGTCAATTTTGATATCAGTGCCTTTCAGATATCGTTGCAATCCGTTGGCAACTGCCTCTCCGGCAACGGCCGCAGTACCGTGACCGATGACGATGATTCTCTTTGTCTCGCCACGGATAAAGGCGTGTCTCCACTTTTCTGGTATGATGTCCCGGCCGAGATTGAAGGTAACTCTATATCTACCGTTTTCTTCTTTTGAGATTCGATATTTGCCGCGCAGCGTCTTTCTTACGGAAAGAGTTGCTTCAGATATTTCTTTCAGGAAATAATGTGGATAATTACCTCGATCTATATCACGGGTGGTGATTTCTGCCTTCTGTATAGTGTCGCTTCCCATGGAGAGCGGAGTCCCGTCGTAAAAAAGCGCTCTGATCCCCGCAAGACCTCCCTGAGAGTTCTGTTCAAGGATAAATATCTGGCCTGACGTTTCAGGATCATCGCCTGAAGAAGGTCTTTCGCCGTCCATCTTCAGAAAGAATGGAGTGCCCTCGACGAGACCATAAAGTTCCGATGAAAATATATACTCCTCAGGGGCAAGGCCTACATAAATGGATTGCCCGCTGCCCTTCAGGGCAAGAAACACCTTTCCCGGCTCCGTATTGCTGGTCATGGCAATAGCATGAGAGCCTTCAAACGTGTTTACAGCCATTTTGAATGCGTTGGCCAAATCATGCCCGGTAGAGAGATACTTTTCAATTTGCAGGGGGATGATCTTCGTGTCAGTCGTAATATGCGGAGCTATGAGGTCTTCTCCCTCTTCAATTGTATTGCGCAGGGATTGATAGTTGTCTATATCTCCATTGAGGATAACGTTAATGAACCAGCTTCCCTCGCCATAAAAAGGGTATTTTTTCGTGATCTCCGGCCATGCAGCATCTTCACGGCCACCGGTTCTGTTTATCGTAAAGTTATTAATCGGATGGCAGTTTTCTTCCGTAATGGAACCCACTGATGCCCACCTTGTGTGCGATATATAAGTCTCAAATTCCGTATCCTCCTTGGATAATTCATAGAATATCCTATCGTGAGAGATAAATTTTCTAAGATCCCTGACATTTTGACCGAGTTCGCCGATGATGGATGATGTCTTGTATACGAACGCGAGATCAATCCCTTTGCCCCGCGGACCATTCATGGATGGGATTGCATGAGAGATACAGATTGAACCGTTGATAAGGTCGCCTGCGCGGATCCTCGCGGAATAATCATCATACAGGCCTTTCTCTTTGAACAAGCTTAAGATATTCTCAAACGATGCAGTATCAGGGAACCTGAAGGATATCTGCACGCCCGCCGAATCTCTACCCCTCACCTCCAGCCTGTCGAGGCAATTCAGAAGAAAATTTATTTTCTTATATTTTATAAATGATTCGGGAGAAATTTCTTTGACGCCGCCCCCATCTGAGAGCCGCCCGATTTTTTCTATATTCTCGAGAACATCTTTTTCGAGACCCCAGATAATGTCCTTCATCAGGATATGTCTGCTGTTTATCGTTTCCGTCTCCTCTGTCGGGAAGTTGCCGGCGTTTTCTTCAAGGCATTTTTCTTCTTCCAGGAAAAACACCTTGATCTCTTCGGTGAGATCTGACAGTTGTGCGGCCATGAGGGGCTTGAAATAGATTTCCTGGAATGCGGCGTCTGTCTTTAATTGAAAGAGAGCTTCTTCCATTTCTTTCAGAAATCGGTCGCCCCCCAGATATTGACCAGGTGCTATAGAGCCGGCAGAGAGCGCCTTCATGTTATTTTTCTTGACGTTCCTGAATAGTTGGCCAAGCTTCTTCATGAGGTTGCCTTCTTCACGTTTGCCAGCCCCTTTTATTGCCAAGATTCCGGCGAACCCGCAGCAGATGATATCAGGGATTAGCGGGAAGAAGACTATCGAGTGTTCGGGAACTGCGTGTACGTTAATGCCGACATAGATCTTCCATTTAATGAGATAGCTGATTATTTCAGCGTACCATTGTCTTAATATCTGCATATAAAAATTATCAAAGTCCCGATTTCATTTAATTGATGGCGTCAGGAGTTGCAGGACGGCAAATGGATTAATGCCGCATGGATGACGTGATCTACAATGTTTTGTAGCCATGCCGTTCCCTTGATTGATGCATCTCTATCTAGGCCCTGAATGACCCTTATATAATCATCCTCATCTTTCATTCTGTTATGAATGAGTTTGATGAATGAGTCCCGATTCTTGAGATCAACAGATACTTCTTTTCCGGCCGTGAAAGTCTCCTCAAGCCTCGGCCAATTTTCGCTCAATTCCTTTTTCTGTTTGAGAAGCCCTTCCTGTGCACTTTTTCTTGCGGCATCCCTGCTCAGCTCTATCGATGATTCCATTTTGCGAGACAGGTCTTCAAAGCGTTTCACTCTTTCATCAATGGCAATTTCGAGCTTGTCCATGGCCCCGGCATACAACTCCCCACCCATATGCATCTGTTTAAAAAACGGTTGCCGGATGTGAACATACCACTGCCTTAAGGCTAAGAGGTTGGCGATGTAGCAGATGTTGTTATAGACACGATGCCTGATACTTCTGTAAAGACCTGCACGAAAGGAATTGTCTTCTATGGAGATGTTCCTTTCCTTTATTAATCTGTTTCCCTTAGGATAATCCCTTCTGCAAACCGCTCCCGCAGCGGTCACGCTGCCATAACCGATTCTGACAGGTCCGACCAAGCCTCCCTGACCCCCCAAGAAAATGGGCGGTTGGTTTAACATGACGCCTCTGGGCACGTCGCCGATGAGCGAGGGTGTGGCCTTATCCTGGTTGGGTGTATAATTGAAATGTATATAAGAACTTCCGACTTCGCTGTGATTTTTCCGGCTCGTTCCGCCTGCCATGAAACAGTCACAAAAGTTGATGAGGCTGCCCAACGTTACAAACGGGAAGAGTATGGTATGCTTTAATCCGACTGCATGATTCGCATTGGCCTCTTCTTCTAAGATGCATCCTTCACGAACCTGTGCGCCGGATGCCACGGTTGCCTTTTGCAGAAAGATCGATGATTTGAAAAATCCCCCTCTCAGCTCGACATCCGGTCCCGTTTGACAATCTACGATGGTTGCCGGCGCTTCATATCCCAGCTTGGTTCCCTCAGAGATCAGGGTTTTCGACCCATAGATCCTGCTTCCGGGATAGATGGCTACATCGTCGCCGGCAATCCTCTCCGGAACTATTTCTTCCCCGACATCAATAGAAAAGGGGCTCGGTATATGGACCCCCTTTTCCATTAATTTAAGTATGCTATGTGACAGGCTAACTTTTAGTTTCACGACTGATGCCCAGCTTGGCCATTTTTTTCTGGAATGTGTTTCTGTTGATTCCAAGGTAATTGGCTGCAGCACTCTTGACATTACCATTCCGCTTAAGGGCAATTTTGAAAAGACATCTTTCAACCATGATCAAAACTTCTTCATGCAATCTGCTTTTCCTTTTTTTCCCGTCACCGACCTGACAAAGGACTGTAGAAATGTCTTCAATCTTCTTTTCCATAGCTTCTTCAATAAGTGAATATGGCTTTGCCTGAACGTTTTGATCCACAGCTGCAGGTTTTGTTTTCTTGCGTTTCATAATAATGACGCGCCCTTTCTCCCACGCTCTTGTCGCGAAGAAGGTTTGATGACTCTTAACTTAGCTTATGACTTTTTTTCAAGATAAGAAAATTTACGAGGTAAAAAGTTTTATTATTATGATCCCTGCAAGAACAACAGCCGTGATCCAAGTCATAATGATATCTGACATATTCTTTGCAGGATGTTCCATCTGCCTCCTGACTTCTTCTTCCACCTTTTCATTGTCCATATGAGCGACAAGATCACCGGCGAGAGAGGAAAACTTTTCATACGCATTTGATAGAATATAAAATCCCTTCACTGTAGTCAACAGGATATACACCCTTTTTCTCAGGATAAGAGCGCCAATATGAGTTATATCCTCCCAGCAGAGTTCTTTCTTCCGCATGAATTTCCTGATCATAATGCCCTGGTCTCCCGTTCGGACCATGCGAAATGAAGATTCGAAAAGAACATAAAGAACGGGTATGAAGATCGCAGTAAGCAATATTCTTTCCAATTTCGACCCACCCAGGAAATACGACAGCAGGATGAGGAGGAAGAGGAGAACAAAATCAGCGAAAAAGGGAAATAAAAACGATCTTCTTATTCTATAGACGTTTTGATACATAGCTTCTATGGGTAAATGAATGCGAATCTCTCATCTACGCATCTCTGATGAAGAGACCGCTCTTGCCGCCATGTTTTGTGATTAATTTGATGTCCGAAAGAATCATGTTTTTATCGGCGGATTTGCACATATCGTAAATTGTGAGAGCTGCAGCGCTGACCGCGATCATGGCCTCCATCTCAACCCCTGTTCTTCCCACAGTCTGGACAGTTGCCTCAATGGTGATTTCGCCACAGCCAGCATCTGTCGTAAACCTTACGTCAATACCTGTCAATTCCAAGGGGTGACACATAGGGATCATTTCGCTTGTTTTCTTGGCTGCCATGATTCCTGCAATCTTCGCTACAACAAAGACATCTCCCTTGGGTATCTCCCCCTTTTCTATGAGACTTAAGGTCTTTTTTTTCATCAGGACCTTCCCCCGGGCAACAGCCTTTCGTACGGAGAGTTCCTTTCCCGTTACATCAATCATCTTGGCCTTGCCTTTATCATCGAGGTGGGAAAAATTAGTCATTATGATTTTCTGAACCTCGCAGCAGGAAGTAGCGACAAAATTAGCATAGCGCCTTTCCCCAGTCAAGAGAGTTAAAGAAATACTTTTCGACAGAAATGTCTTGCCATGGGAAAGGTTATTCTGTAATATTTTCGCCCACTCTTGAGAAAATCTCGGGGGACACGAATTGATTGTAAAGATAATCTGCAGCACCGTTATCGATGTAGATTCGTAACCAGTCGATGTGGACGTAGATATATTACCGGTACTTCCTCAATTTTTGACGGTGGGACTTCCCGATGTCGCAGTCAAGGAAAGCAAAGACAGAATCAAGGCAGCGATAAATAATTCCGGCTATAAATTCCCCAATAACTACGTTACGGTAAATCTCGCACCTGCCTACATCGAGAAAGAGCGAACCGGTTTCGAGCTTCCCATTGCAGTGGGCATGCCGACAGGCAAAGGCTGTATTGAATTAAAAGATGTTTTCAATTACATCCTCATCGGAGAACTGTCCTTGGATGGAAACATCAAGGGGATTGATGGAGTCCTTCCCGCGGCCATTCGAGCAAAGGGAATGGGGAAGATGGGTATCATTGTGGCAAGGGAAAACGCAGATGAAGCCGCGATGGTGGAAGCTGTCGAAGTGATTCCTGTTGATGTCCTTTCCGACATTGTCGAATTCCTTAAGGGCGGGAAGCAGATAATACCATTGACGCTTTACGTGGCTGATCTGAGTAAGAGCTGCAATTATCATTACGATTTAAGCAGCATCCTCTGTTAAGAGCACGCAAAAAGGGCATAGAAAATTGCCACATCAGGAAGTCATAAGATAGTAATGATAGGTCCGCCTAGTTCAGGAAAGACAATGCTTGCACAGAGCCCCCCCCACCGTACTTCCCAGTCTGAATTTTCCTGAGGCAATTAATATTACTGGGATATTCTCCGTAACTGGACTGTTCAACAAGAGAAACTATGTCAGACGAGGATATCGAGACCCCCTATTGGATTGCTGGAAACACGCAATATTGAGGGGTCAAAATAGATATTTATATCGACGTCCAAGTGGTAAGATATAAGGATCTTACGGGAAGGTCTGCCGGTGAATTGTCCGCAGCCATCAAAGAAAGAATAGAGCCGGTGAGGTCCATGCAGAAGCGAAGATTTGCCGACTGGAGCATGCAATTTAATGCGAGACTGTCAGACAAAGAGACAAAACTGTATTGCACTGTCGATGAGGAGTAACAGGAATTGATCGAAATGGCCATAGAGAAACTCGGCCTCTCAGCTCGTGCCTATACAAAAGTGCTCAAGATTGCCAGAACTATCGCTGATATTGAAGGAGATGAGAATATCCGCTGCTGCCACGTCACTGAGGTCATCCAGTACAGAAGCCTTGATAGAAAAATGATTTCGTGATAAGAAACTTCACCTACGCTGATGGCAGAGCAAACAGGGGGAATAAATGTATGAAGATTAAGATTATTCGAGCCAAACCGAAGCAAATGAAAGCAAAGCCCGAGGACGAATCAAAGCTGGGGTTCGGGCAAATATTTACGGATCACTTCTTCACAATGAAATACCATCCGGATCGTGGTTGGTATGATGCAATGATAGAACCCTATCGGCCTTTGTCTCTTGACCCTACGTCCATGTGCTTTCACTACGGACAGGAAATATTTGAAGGACTGAAGGCATACCGGGGAAAGAATGATGCGCTCTTTCTTTTCAGACCTGACCGGAATATAGATCGGATGAACAACTCTGCAGATAGACTCTGTATGCCGCGGGTCGATCCCGCTTTCTTCATGGAGGCCATGAAAAAACTTATTCTTATCGACAAGGACTGGCTGCCTCGATCCCGCGGGGCGTCCCTTTATATCAGGCCAACGATGATTGCCACAGATGCGGCACTGGGCGTGCATAGCTCCAATGCATACCTGTTTTTTATTGTCATTGGTCCTGTTGGTCCATACTATGCCGAGGGATTTAGTCCGACGAGCCTCTATGTTGATGAAGAGTTTGTCCGGGCCGTGCGTGGAGGAATAGGGTTCATTAAGGCGGCCGGCAATTATGCCGCCAGTCTCTTAGCAAGCAAATTAGCCGCTGAAAAAGGATTTACCCAAGTGCTTTGGTTAGATGCCATCGAGAGAAAGTATATTGAAGAGGTGGGGACGAGCAATATCTTTTTCCTTATCGGTGATGAATTGATTACACCTCCCCTTGGGGGAAGCATCCTGCCCGGTGTGACTCGTGATTCAGTGATACAGATGGCCAGAAGGTGGAATATTGCCGTTTCCGAAAGACCAATATCAATAGATGAGCTTATGGATGCTTCCGCCAAGGGTACACTGAAAGAGGCCTTTGCCTCCGGGACAGCGGCTGTTGTTTCGCCCATAGGGGAGATCTTTTACAAGGGAAAACCGACAACTATAGGCGGAGGGGGAATAGGGGCGCTAACCGAAAAATTATACAATGAGATTCTTCAGATACAATACGGCGAAAAAGACGATCCCTTTAACTGGAGGGTGTCTATATCGGACTGAGATATATATTTTGAAGGATATTCCACTTGTCACAAGCACTTGTGTTTCAAATCCACAGAAGTGTGGAGAGAGATGTTGATAAACTTGTTGATAAAATGCGTAAGTCCCCAATTGTGACAATTTTATACCTCATTGCACACTATTTAGGCATTAATAAACTTAGCAATTACGATATGATAGCTAAGCAGCCTTTAGTTCCCGGTACTTGACGATTGCTTTTCGTGAGATATTAACTCTCGGAAAAAAATATGCCAGTCCTGTTCCCGGTGAGTGTAAAAAATGAAAAAAAAATACAGCAGCAGTAATCGTTGTTCATTGAAGATCGCAATGATCTTAAATTTCCTTCTATTTTTAGCTTCGGGAACATCATTCGCGGATGCCTTGCCTCTCGATGAATTGATTGCGAAAGCGCAGGAGAGATATGAAAAAACTGATGACATAAAAGCGCAGTTCATACAGGAAGTGACGATCAAGGCCATGAATAAGACAGAAAGGGAGGAAGGGGTTGTTTATGTAAAAAATCCGAGGAGAATGTTGTGGGTCTATTCGAAGCCAAGGGCAAAAAGATTAATCATCAACCCCAAGAAAGCCTGGTTGTATATTCCGGAAGATCATGCTGCCTATGTGCAGGATACAGAAAATATCTACAGGTCGAAGCTGGCCGTAAAATTTCTTTCAGGCATAGGCAAACTGAGCCAGGATTTTTACGTAGGTTTTTCAAAGCCGAATAATGTGGATAGGAATGATAACTATCTCCTTACCCTTATTCCCAGAGTTTCAGATACAGGCGTCGATAAGTTGTACGTCACCATAGATAAGGAAAACTTTCAGATCATACAATGCAGTTTTACAGACTTGTATGGGAACCTCACCCGTATCAGGCTCACAGATATAAGAATCAACAACAATCTTGACGATAAGCTTTTTAGCTTCAAGCCGCCGTCAGGCGTAGATGTATTCAATATGCCATGATTGATGTCAGCGCAGTCCTTTCCCCACCCATTTTCTTACTTTTTACAGGGCAATTGTAATTTTTTAAGAAAATGTTTACATTAATATCGCGTAATTTTCTGTTCTGAAGACTTTTTTGACTTTCTGATTTGTTACATGGAAGAATGACCCAGATGAAACGATATATAGTGGATGAGCTCACCTCGTCGAATCTTGAAAGAGCCTTGACCTTGGAGTGGCTTGATACCAATGGGTTGGGGGGATATGCCTCCAGTACGATCCTCTCTTGTAATACGAGAAAATATCATGGCCTCTTGGTGGCAAATCTGAGGATGCCGAAAGGGAGATATGTTCTCCTTTCATGGCTCGAGGACGCTGTTATTTCAGGCGAAAAGAAATTCTTTCTTTCGTGCTGCCAATATCCCGGTTCATTTTTTCCCGGCAAGGAGCTTTTCCTCAAGGAATTTTCCTTGGATTATTCCCCCCGGTTTACCTATGAAGCGGACGGAATGCGCATCCATAAAGAAATCATGATGATCCGTAATGAGGATCGCGTACTCATCAGGTATGATGTTGACGATTGTCAGTCCCCGGGCCTCTTGCGCTTGAGGCCATTCGTTGCATTTCGGGGTTATCATGGCTTGAGCAAAGAGAACATGTTCCTGCAAACGGCAACATACAAGACTGAAAAGGGATTCATGCTGCACCCTTACGACGGCATGCCTCCCATGGTTCTGCAAACGGATGCAGATGTGATTTTTTCTTCTTCTCCCGTCTGGCACAATAATTTTGAATATAAGGAAGAGAAAGAGAGGGGCTTTGACTGGCATGAGGATCTCTTCTCTCCCGGCATTCTTGAGATTCCGATTGAAAAGGGAAGTGCAGCCATCATCTCGGCATCGACTGACACCTGCCGGGAAAAGTTGGAAGAAGTGTGGATGGAGGAAACGGTAAGGCGCGCCAAAGAGGTATCAAGAGACGAGAAGATTGCGGTTAAGTTTGAAAATAAAGAGGACATGATTAACGTCCGAAACCTGATTACTTCGGGCCGGCAATTTTTCGTCAGTTCGCCCACAGGCAGACCGGCTATCATTGCCGGATATCACTGGTTCGGCGACTGGGGACGGGACACGCTCATCTCGCTTCCGGGTTTGACATTCCTGAGCGGCCGTTCCGAGGAGGGGGTGGCCGTCCTCGAGTCAATTGGCCAATATGAAAAAGACGGCCTGCTTCCCAATTATTTCTCCGATGACGAGACGGAAAATGCCTACAATTCGGTCGATACGCCCTTATGGTATTTTTGGGCCATTCAACAGATGCTGAAGTACACTGGCGATATCGGGTTTATCAAGAGCCGACTGTGGCCGATCATGAAGAGGATTCTGAAAGGGTATATGGATGGCACTGCATTCAATATCCATATGGGAGAAAACGGTCTGCTCCACGCAGGGGATAAGGAGACGCATATAACATGGATGGACGCAACCGTGAGAGGTGCGCCTGTTACCGCGCGATGGGGATATCCCGTAGAGATCAATGCCCTCTGGTACAACGCCATATGCTTTGCTGAGGAACTAGGAGAGATCTTTGATGACCATGAGCATTCTTTCCAGGACCTGATCTCAAGGATAAAGAAATCATTTGTCTCGACCTTCTGGATCGAGAAAGAGGCCTATCTCGGTGACGTCTTCCGCGACGGCATTCTAGATTCAGCCGTCAGACCGAATCAGATTCTGGCCGTCTCGCTGCCCTATTCACCATTGGATGCTGATAAATGGACGGCTGTGGTTGATATGGTCAAAAAGCATCTTCTTACCCCGGTTGGTCTGAGAACCCTTTCACCGGAAGATAAAAACTACAAAGGGCGGTACGAAGGTGACGGCTTGACGAGGGATGCGGCTTATCATCAAGGTACTGCATGGCCCTGGCTGATAGGACAATTCGGCGAGGCATATATAAAGGCCGCAGAGGACAAGGCGGCGGCGAAAATATTCCTTCTGGACTACATGCGAACATTTATCCGCCGGCATATGTTGGAGGCCGGCGTCGGCTGCATATCTGAAATCTTCGATGGCGACCCTCCCCATCGCCCTCATGGGTGTATTTCGCAGGCCTGGAGCGTGGCCGGCTTGATCAGTTTGTATATGTTGCTCGATGATACTCCAGATGCTTAACTTTCCGTGAAGACGTTCAATGGAATATCAGTGAGAGGATTTTCTAGTTTACTTTAACCCTTTCTTGTGACATTGTAAAAAAAATATATTTCAGCGGTTTCGTGCAAGAGTCACCCCTGTAATAACATTCCGATTCAGACACATAATTGCTTTATGGTAGGGAGGCGCTCAGCCATTGAGAATCCTTATGTTCGGGTGGGAATTCCCGCCCCATGTGAGTGGCGGTCTCGGAACGGCCTGTTTCGGCATTACAAAGGCGCTCGTTTCGTTGGGTCACAAGATATCCTTTGTCATTCCGAAATGGCCCGGTGAAGTTCTACCATCGCACGTGGAATTGATTTCGGCGCCGGCAATTCCCGTGAGGGCACAAGATATTGGCACCATGGATATCTTTTCCGGACTCGATATAAATCTGATCAATTCTACTCTTAGGCCATATCTAAATAAGGGCGAGTATGAAAGGTCGCAACAACGATATTTGGACCTGCCCGCATACGAAAAATATTGGATGGAAACTGTGGGATCCCACGTGTTAGAAACCCCAGGGTACTATGGTCCAAATCTCATTGCCGAAGTCATGAGGTATGCAAGGGCGGCCAGTGTCATTGCCGGAGACCAGTCGTTTGATGTCATCCACGCCCATGACTGGATGACCGTTTTTGCCGGTCTCTATGCCAAGGAGGTCAGCGGAAAACCCCTTGTTCTTCACGTTCATTCCTTGGAGTTTGACAGAAGCGGCGAACATGTCAACCAAGATATCTATTATCTGGAACGCTACGGCATGGTGTTATGCGATCATGTCATTGCAGTGAGCAATTATACAAAGAATTTGATTATCAAACACTATGGCATCGATTCTGACAAGATATCTGTAGTTCACAACGCCGTTTCGCGGGATGAAGCCCCAAAGGTTTACCATTGGGTAAAAGACCCTGACAAAAAGATTGTGCTTTTTCTCGGCAGGATTACCTTTCAAAAGGGTCCTGACTATTTTATCGAGGCGGCGGCAAGAGTCTTGAAAGAATTTCCGGAAGTCACGTTTGTCATGGCAGGTGCCGGAGATATGATGCCAGATATGATCGAGCGGGTCGCCGAACTCCATATAGGGAAGAGTTTTCACTTTACCGGTTTTCTTCAGGGGACAGAAGTTGAGCGCATATTCTCAATGAGCGACATGTATGTCATGCCCAGTGTATCTGAACCTTTCGGTATATCTTCTCTTGAGGCGATGGTTTACGATGTGCCTGTCATTATTTCCAGACAGTCCGGTGCAGCGGAGATTCTTGATCATGTTTTGAAAGTGGATTTCTGGGATGTGGATGAAATTGCCAATAAGATAATTGCTATTCTAAGACACCCGAGGCTGGTAGAGGAGATTGTCGAGAGGTCGAGTGAACAATTGCGAAGCATTCACTGGGAAAAAGCTGCGGAAAAGATCGTCGATGTCTACCGGCTTGTGTTGCATTGAAAAGGTTGGGAAATGCCAAGTATCTGTCTGCTCTTTCACGTGAATAAGCCTCGCTGGCTGAAACACTATACATTTTTTGATATTGATCACGACCACGTTTACGAGGATTCGGAAAGAAACCTCAAGAACCTGCACATATCATCTGAAAAATGCTATCTTCCAGCTAATCGCATCATGCTTGATCTGATCAAGCGCTACAAGGGAGATTTCCGGGTAGCGTTTTCGATAACAGGAGTTCTCCTTGATCAGTTTGAGAAACACCGGGCTGACGTTCTTCAAAGCTTTAAACGACTTGCCGATACTGGATGTGTGGAGTTCGTAAGTGAGACTTATTACCATTCCCTCGCATATCTCTATTCCGTCCGGGAATTCAGAGAGCAGGTCATGTTGCATAGGAAGAAGATAAAACACCTGTTTGGTCAAACTCCCAGGACGCTTCGCCATACCGAACTCATCTATAACAGCACACTTGCGAAAGATGCAGAGAAAATGGGATACGATGTCATTGTGGCCGAAGGGGCGGACAAGATTCTGGGATGGAGGTCTCCCAACTATGTCTACCGGCCCTCAGGGTGCAAGAATCTGAAGCTGCTCTTGAGGAACTATCGTCTCTCAGACGATATTGCCTTTCATTTTTCGGACCCCAAGTGGTCTGAACATCCAATCGCGGCCGATAAATATGCCAACCGGATTCACACCATGAACGATACCGGGGATGTCATAAACCTTTTCATGAATTATGAAACCTTTGGTGAACATAACCCGGACGAAACGGGGATACTTGACTTTCTCCGTCTCTTGCCCACCGAAATTCTGGCGCATCCCGATTTCAGGTTTCAGACCCCGTTGGAGATTGCCAGAGATTACACGCCTGTTGACGAACTTGATGTGGAGAATTATATCTCATGGGTGGATGCTGAAAGGGATTTGGAAGCGCGGCTGGGAAATGCATTGCAGAGAGACGCCATCGATGCATTGTACAGTCTGGAGTCGAGAGTGCGGCGTCGGAAAGATGCGATATTTCTCCACACGTGGCGTATGCTCCAGGCGTCCGACCATTTCTTCTACATGCGCACCACATCTTTTGCCGAGGGGGGCATCCATGAACAATCCAATCCCTACGGATCGCCCTATGATGCGTATATCAACTATATGAATATCATCGACGATTTTTCCGGATATTTAGGTGAAAAGAGGAGCGCAATTCATGAAGAGACAGGCTAAATGCTATCTATTTGAGGTCAGCTGGGAGGTATGCAATAAAGTTGGAGGAATATATACCGTTATTGCCAGCAAGACGAGGGAGGCCATTCGCAACTATGGCGAAAGATACTTCCTGCTAGGACCTGATCTCAAGACGAACCCTGATTTTGAAGAAACAGATGAGGACTGCTGGGTCAAAATCAGGGAAAGTACGGCTATTAAGGAGATACCGTGCCGTTTCGGCAGGTGGAAAATCCCCGGAGAGCCGAAGGTCATCCTTGTCAACTTCGGAAAGAAATATGACAAAGATCAGTTGCTGTACAGGCTCTGGGAGGATTACGGAATAGATTCCATAGCCGGCGGATGGGACTATGTGGAACCTTTGATGTTCAGTTACGCCTGCGGTGAAGTAATCGAAACGATCTATAACTTGATGGTGAGACCGCATAATAACATGTCTGCTATCGCCCAGTTTCACGAATGGATGTGCGGCGCGGGTCTCCTGTGCGTGAAAAAAAAGGTTCCCGAAATAGGCACCATATTTACGACACACGCAACTATTCTCGGAAGAACGCTCGCAGGTTCAGGGATGGATATATACACGGACATGGACAACATATCGCCGCTGGCGGAAGCAAGCGCCCACAACATCAAAGCGAAATATTCCATGGAAGTGGCCTCCGCAAGGGAAGCGGACTGCTTCACAACTGTCAGTGAAATAACAGCTGCCGAGGCGAAGAATTTTCTTGGCAGGTACCCTGATGTCATTACTCCCAACGGTCTCGATGTGGACCACATTCCCGACCTTACCGCAAATAGAGCGCCGGCGTTGAAAGCCAGGGAAAAGCTCCTAGCCGCAGCTTCACGATTCCTGAGAAAAGATTTGCCTTCGAATACGAAGATATTGATCATATCGGGACGCTACGAGTTCCATAATAAAGGCATTGATATTTTTCTAAATGCGTTGGGCCGACTCGAAAAGGACATGACCAAAGATGAAGAGATTTTGGCCTGCCTTTTCGTACTAGGAGGACACATGGATCTGATTCCTTCCCTTCAGTGCGAGCCCGGAAGAGTCGAACCTGGCAACCCTCCTGTTGCCACCCACAGGCTCCACTATGAGGCATCCGATCCTATTTTACAGACATGCAACAGATTGGGACTTATGAATACGTCCCAAAACAGGATTCGCGTCATTTTTGACCCGGCATACTTGAACGGTCATGACGGACTGATCGACATGACCTATTATGAAGCCCTCTCTGGATGTGATCTCGGGATTTTCCCGTCATACTATGAACCGTGGGGATATACTCCCCTCGAGAGCGCAGCCCACTCCGTACCCACGATAACTACCGATCAGGCTGGTTTCGGTCTCTGGGTCCAAGAGAATGCGGGTGAGAACAGCGGGGTTATCCTTTTGAAACGCAAGGGGCAGAAGATCGATCTTATTGAAGAAAATCTGTATAATATCTTCAAGACATTTCAGTCTTGGAGTGATCATGAAATAGATGAGAGGCGTAAGAGTGCGAGACATGTAGCCCTTCAGGCAAACTGGAGAGACTTCTTCAAGTTCTACCTCCAGGCCTTTGACAAGGCCATCTCTGCTGCCCATGAACGTGCGGAAAAGCTTGTCCTGATAGACTACCGGGTGGAAAAAAAATATGTCTTCGCCGGCAGTGTATCTACGCAGCCGCATTTCCGCGCGTTTACCGCCGTGGTAAATCTTCCCCATAAAATTGAGCGGCTGCGGGAACTTGCACACAATCTCTGGTGGACATGGCACCCCAAGGCCCGCGGCCTGTATATTTCCCTCGATCCCAAAGTGTGGCAGCAAATGGGAAATAACCCCGTAAGGATGTTGGAGCATGTGTCGCCGGAAAAGTTATTGGAGGCATCGGAAAACCCCAGCTATATGACAATGTATGCGCAGATCATGCAGCAGTTCGACGAATATATGAATGACAGGGCTACCGACGTACGAGTACAGGGCTCTCAGGCAATCAAATGGTCTTCGCCGATTGCCTATTTCTCCGCCGAATACGGTTTGCACGAATGCATCCCCATCTATTCGGGGGGATTGGGTACGCTCTCCGGTGATCATCTAAAAACCGCCAGTGATCTCAATATTCCGCTTGTAGGCGTAGGCCTTCTTTATAAGAACGGCTATTTCAAACAGGTTATTGATAAGAACGGCATCCAGATGGAGGAATATCCGGAGAATGAATTCTCCATGATGCCTGTTCAAATTGTTCGGGACGACATGGGAAATGAAGTCCAGATATCTCTTGAACTTCCCGGAAGAACACTCTATGCGAATATCTGGGAGGTGAAGGCGGGCCGGGTATCGTTATACCTGCTGAATGCAGATGTTCCGAGTAATACCGTACAGGACCGGAAAATAACGGAGCGGCTTTATCCGGCGGATCAGAGAATAAGGATTGAGCAGGAGATCCTTTTAGGCATGGGCGGCGTGAGGCTGATAAAGAAGTTGGGCATCCGGCCGCGTGTCTACCACCTCAACGAGGGTCATTCAGCATTTCTTGTCTTCGAACGTATCACCGGTCTGATGACGGAGGAGTCCCTTTCCCTGGATGAGGCTATTGAGGTCGTTTGCGGAAGCACGGCATTCACTACCCATACCCCCGTTGAAGCGGGCATTGAGAGGTTTCCCACGGATCTGATGGAACATTACTTTTCCAGCTTTATCAAGAAAACGGGCATGACCTGGTCGCAGTTCTGGGAACTGGGACGGAAGGAGGGTGGAGAAGAGAGAACCTTCTTCATGGCCATTTTCGCCCTGAAGATGGCCCATATGAGTAATGCCGTGAGCCATGTGCATGAAGAAGTGTCGAAGCGCATGTGGCGTGATGTGTGGAAGGGTTTTAACATCTCGGACATCCCTATCAGTCACATCACAAACGGCGTCCACGTGATGTCGTATATATCGCCGAGGATGCAATCTCTCTTTGATGCATATCTCGGAGATTGGGAAAAGAACATGGAAAACCCGGAAATTTGGGAAAAGGTTCAAGACATCCCCGATTCGCTGCTGTGGGACACGAGATATGAACTCAAGCAAAAGACTATCAATTTTTTGCGGGAATATCTCTCCAAACACTGGGTGAAATACGGTTATACGAAGACATGGCGGGAAGAATTCTTTTCAAAAATCAATCCAGCCGCCCTGATGATCGGATTCGCAAGACGCTTTGCCCCTTACAAGCGCGCCGACATGCTCCTGTCTGACTTGGATCGTCTGGATAGAATTCTGAATCATCCGACACGTCCTGTTCATATAATTATGGCCGGAAAGGCGCATCCCAACGACGGCATGGGGAAAAGCCTCATCAAGAAAGTTATAGATGTTTGCAGGGACGAAAGATTCAGAGGCAAGATATTTTTTATCGAGGACTATGATATCAGCATAGCGCGGCGCCTTGTACAGGGTGTCGATGTGTGGCTGAATACGCCCCGGAGACCCTATGAAGCAAGCGGCACTAGCGGACAGAAGGTCGTCGCCAATGGCGTGCTTAATATCAGCGTATCCGACGGATGGTGGTGTGAAGGCTATGATGGAACCAATGGCTGGACCATAGGGCCTGTCTGTAAAGGTTTTATCGAAGAGCGGGCGAATGCCGATGAAGAGGACAGCCAATCGCTTTATGCAATCCTCGAGAATTCAGTGATACCCGCATTCTACAGCCGGGAAATATCAGGGCTCCCGGAAAAGTGGATCAGCATGATAAAAAGATCCCTGCAAACACTTATGCCCAGATTCAACACGGAAAGAATGCTTCTGGATTATTACAACGATATCTATCTGCCCACGGCAGAAAGGGAGCACGAACTTTATACGGATGCGCACAAACTGGCCCGCGAGCTGGCGGACTGGAGGCGTAAAATTCCTATGCGTTTTTCCTCACTCAGACTCCTGGATGCCAGCATTGAAGGGATCCACGGGGATACCGTTCTCGTCGATCAGCCGTTGATTATCAGCGCGAGGGTCGATCCGGGGAAGGTGGAGCCGGAAGAAATATTGGTTGAGCTGATAATAGGAAGAAGGGACGGGTATGAATTTATCGAATCTCCCGATTGTATCCCTTTGAGCATAGCTCAAAGGGGATCAGATGGAATCCTCACATATTCTGCGGAATACATCGTGAAAAACAATGGGCCCTATTCATACGGTATAAGGGTGCTGCCGTACCATAAGAATCTTGCCGCCAAGCACACAACTGGCCTCATCCTCTGGGCATAGATGAGAGATGTTCTTCCATAAAGGTGTCGCGACACGCATAACTGCGCTATTATTTTCGGTTGATGAACATCATGATGATGGTCAGGATAATACTGATGATTACGCAAGTGGCGAGCGGAAAATAGAGAGTGAAATTCTTGCCCTTGTAAAAAAAATCACCGGGAAGTCTTCCAAGCCAAGGTATTTTCCCCCCTAGCAGGAGAAGGAATCCTAAGCCTGCGATGACCAAGCCGATAAGAATTAGAATCTTGCCGAAGCCAGAAAAATCAAACATATAAATTTCCCCTGTATATTAACTTTTGTAAAAGAGATTGCCACGTTACTTCCGTTCGTCGCAATGACAGCAAATCGATGTCGATACTTAATTTGTCATTGCAAGTATAACGAAGCAGTCGAATAACTACATTTCTACTTTCAATTAAGCATATCACATTTATGACCAGTCAAACGGCTCTTTCTTTCTGAAATCCGGGACCAGCGTTTTGTCGTTAACATCCTGGGTGAAGATGGTTTCAAAGCCCATATCGAGGGCGCAATTTATGACAAGCTCATATTCCTCGGGCGTAACTCTTCTTCTCAAAAGGGGATGACTCTTAACAGAGGGTATGGGTGTGTATTGGGACATGATACTCAGTGGTACGGAAACGGACATGTGCTTCTTTATTAAGCCGAGGACTTCCAGGCTGTTCGATATAAATCCGGGGATGATGAGATGGCGGATGAGAATTCCTCTCTTTGCTACACCCTCTCCCAGCGCGAGTTCCTCTCCGACCTGGCGCACCATTTCCTTGATGGAAGGGATGGCATGCGCCGTATAATCTTTCACCCCGGAAAGGACAAGAGCAACATTCTCTGTGCCGTATTTAAAATCCGGAAGATAGATATCCACCATGCCTTCCAGGATTTCCAGAACTTCCGGGTTTTCATAACCGCCGCAATTGTATACGAGGGGAAGACGCAAATCTCTTTGGCGGGCGATGAGAAGGGCCTCCATGACCTGCGGCATCTGGGGAGTGGGCGTAACAAGCTCGATGTTATGACAGTTCTCTTTCTCAAACGCCAACATGATGCGGGAAAGCCCTTCAACGTCTATCCGCTCACCGGAGATATCATGGCTTAACTGATAGTTCTGGCAGTAAATGCATTTGAGATTGCAGGAAGAAAGGAAGATAGTTCCGGCGCCCCGTGTTCCCGAAATGGGAGGCTCCTCGCCATAATGGGGCAGTGCGTGGCTTACTGTGATATCGTCCACGAGACGGCAGAACCCTAATTCACCTCTTGTCCTGTCGACCATACATTTTCTGGGACAGAGTATGCATCTCTTCAGGATTTCCTTTAGACGGTCGATAATTCGCCGCGAGGTAGTTTCAGCGTTCACTTCTGATCATGCCTCACCGAATTTCTATCTTCTCCACAACATTCCTGATTTTTCTGCTTTCTATAAGCTCCAGGAACTCTTCTCCCAGAGGCTGTGCACGATCCACCACACTCCACCAGTTTTTGATCCTGGTAGACGGGTCATCGATGTAGGTCACGAAATCGTCCCGATCAGGTATTTTTCCCCCGGGGAGTTGCGCGACAAAGCTGTGGGAGGGATGAATCATCAGGACATTATCAAGATCGTCCGCTCGCGGCAGACGATAGGAAAGCTTTTTATCCAACCATCCCGGTATAATTCTTTCCTGATGGTTAAAAAACAGTACGATATCGTCATTTGTCGCGGCGTAATTGTGGGTGAGATGATAATCGATGAGACCGCCATCCCTGTATATTCCCCAAGGCGCCCCATAGATGTTTCTGACTCCGGCAACCACCAGAGGAATGGCGCTCGAGGCCACCAGGGCATACTTAAAATTGATCTGGTTGAGAGGGATGTATCGTCCGCGGAAACCGCGCGTGAGGCAAAAATGCGGTGGCTTGGGTCCGTTATAGAATACAACACGCTCGGCAAAATAACGGATGTATGATCTCTTAATGGCATTGAGGAGAAAGCCTATACCGAGACCGAGTTGCTGTACCCACTTCGATTCAGAAGCGACGAGATTCCTTGCACGGGCTGTAATGATCACAAAACGGTACTTTTTACTTGCCAGTGCAAAGGGCAGGGCGTCATTCTCAATATATGAATTTACAATACCAAAGAGGGATGCCCGAACAGTGGCCGGCGTGTCGGTTCTCATGTAGCTTTTGCCAATGTAAGATTCCATGAGAGTGCGGTAACTCTTTTCCGGCTCGGGTTGCAGCCAGGCAGCGAAGCGCAATGCCCCTGCGGATGAACCGACAAGGTGCGTCGCCTTGACGCATCCCAGGAGGCCCTTCGTCAGAAGAGTCAAGTCGAAGCCGCTTGCAACCAGCCACCGGGGACCAGTCGCCGGGGCGAAATATGTCGTAACATGGTTCAAATTAAAGCCGCCATCCTGGATGATTTCATAGGCCCGTTTGCCCGCTTTTATACAGATACCGTTCATTGTTGTTGACCATTGATGACTTCGGAATCTTGCAGCCCCGGGTAAAATTTTTCACAGACATGCCGAGAATCACCAGGGATTGAATAACAAATGACCTTGACAGTATCCCGGCCGTTCGGTAGAGTAACGCATCTGAGAGGGATTTACCCGCTTGCTCAATGTGATGGCGGTTAATACATAAACTCTGACTATTTTGTCAACGTCTATTGTGGGATGCATCCCCCAAAAAATATGTGCCGATGGTCAGGGAAAGTATTTGTATGGATATCAAAGCCCGTGTGGTAGAAATAGCAAAAAATGCAAAAAAAGCGGCCGTGTCGATCGCCCACTTGCCATCAGACGCAAAAGACAGGGCTCTCCTCGACATGGCCGAGGCGCTCACTCGGCAAACCGGTCTTCTCATGAAGGAAAATGCAAAGGATCTTGAAAAAGCAACACAAATGGGCCTTTCCGCCGCCATGATTGACAGACTCGTGTTGAACGAAAGTACAATTGAAGGCATTGCAAAGGGCCTGACAGAAGTGGCCTGTCTTCCGGATCCGATAGGAAAAGTGACATCCATGTGGCGGAGACCGAACGGCCTTCTCGTCGGCCGCAAGAGGATTCCTCTCGGTGTAATCGGCATCATCTATGAGTCCCGTCCCAACGTTACTGCGGACGCAGCCGCCCTCTGTCTGAAATCAGGCAATGCCGTGATCCTGCGCGGAGGGTCTGAGGCAATAAACTCGAATATCGCCATTGCCAAGATACTGCAGAGTGTCCTGACGAAGCAGGCCATTCCCGAAGAGTCCATTCAGGTCATTCCCATGACCGAGAGGGAAGCAGTCCGCGAGATGCTGCAGCTTGAAGAATATATAGACGTGATCATACCGAGAGGGGGCGAAGACCTGATCAGGGCCGTTGTCAATGAATCGAAGATTCCCGTCATTAAACATTACAAAGGGGTCTGCCACATATTTGTGGACGCCGGCGCCGATTTCGAGATGGCCGTAGATATTTGCATGAATGCAAAGACCCAGCGTCCGGGAGTCTGTAATGCCATGGAGACCCTGCTTGTCCACCAGGACATTGCAGGGGAATTTTTACCAGTTGTTGCCCGTCATCTCAAGGCAGCAGGGGTTGTCCTGCGGGGCTGTGACAGGACAAGACGAATCGTGAAGGATGTCGAACAGGTAAAAGAGGAAGATTGGTATCGGGAATACCTCGACCTCATTTTGTCCGTGCGTGTCGTTGATGATCTTGACGAGGCTGTGTCCCATATTGAAAAGTACGGTTCTCTGCATACGGAGTCAATCATCACGAACAATTACCAAAACGCGCAGCGCTTTTTAGACGAAGTGAACTCGTCCACTGTCCTTGTCAATGCGTCCACCCGCTTCAGCGACGGGTTTGAGTTGGGACTCGGCGCAGAAATAGGAATCAGCACGACAAAACTTCATGCCTTCGGTCCCATGGGGCTGGAAGAACTGACAACAACAAAATTTATTGTCTACGGGAATGGACAGGTGAGAACATGAAATGGGGATTATTGGGAGGGACATTCGATCCGATACACAATGGCCATCTCAGATGCGCCGAGGAAGTGCTCGAAATTTTTGATCTGAACCGGATCATCTTTGTTCCCGCTGCGAAACCGCCGCACAAGATAGACGGCGATATCACATCATTTCATCACCGGGAGCAGATGATCAAGCTGGCTATTGAAGGAAACCCGGTCTTCACATTCTCCGATGTGGAGAAGCAGCGTGAAGAGAAATCTTACTCGGTGGAAACTGTTGATAACATCCTCAAGAAATACATGAAGGATCTGAAATTGTATTTCATCCTAGGACAGGATGCCTTTCACGCCATCCATAGCTGGAAAGACTGGCAGAGGCTGCTGCTCTTATGTAATTTTGTTGTTATGACAAGACCTGGTTACGAGGACAAGGGCCTAGATGGAATCCTTCCTAACGATTTCGCTTCCCAATTCAAGTACGACGACAGTGTGAAGGGTCTCAGGGGGCCTACAGGGTACGTCATTTATTTCAGGGGGGTTACCTTCCTGGATATCTCATCTAGCGATATCAGGCAAAGGGCAAGAGAGGGCAGGTCCATCAAATACCTCGTTCCCGAGTCGGTCCGGCATTACATTATAAAAAACTCTCTGTACAGAAACTCAAAATAATAGGTACTCATACGTCTAATCATAAGCTTACCGTCAATCGGTCGGTGTCAGTACGATCGGGAAAATTTATCCTCGCACTGGGCATTATCGCACTTCTTTTTGCGGCCGCCACATCATCGGTCGCAGACAAATTTCCTAAACCAGCAGGCGTAGTCAATGATTTTGCCCGCGTGATTCCGCCTGACTATAAGAACCACATGGAGTCACTCGCTCAGGAGGTCCTTGAAAAAACAGGAACTGCCATTGTCGTCGTCACCATGGAAAGCATCGGAGATAACGAACTGAACGATTATGTCAACAGCTTGTACAAGGCCTGGGGCATAGGCAAGAAAGGCGAAGACAAGGGCGTTCTAATTTTCCTCGCCTTGAAGGAGCGGAAATTCAGAATTGAAACCGGATACGGTGTGGAAGGCATCCTTCCCGACGGGCTCGTCGGTGAAATTCGTGACAGGTACGCAATTCCTTTTTTCAGGAAGGGTGACTTCGGGCAGGGACTTTCCAATACCGTCACCGCCGTGGCTTCTGTTGTGGCAAAGGCGGCCAATGTATCCATCACAGGCGGTGTGCCCGTTGCCCAGCCGGGAGAAACGAAAGTCGAAAAGAAGGGTGGCGTATTGCCCCTCATCATCCTCGTTCTGATAGTGGTTGCACTCTTGGGAACGAGGCAGGGAAGAGACCTGCTCCCCTGGCTGCTGCTCTTTGCTTTTACCGGCAGAGGTGGAGGTTATGGCGGCGGTGGGGGCTTTGGCAGTTTTGGCGGTGGCGGCTTCGGCGGTTTCGGCGGTGGTGAAAGCGGGGGCGGCGGAGCGGGCGGCGATTTCTGACGAGAGGTGATCGATATGGCAAAGGTACCGAAAGATCCTGGAGAGATTTTTGAAGAGTTCACGGACGACTTCAAGAAGGTTTTCGACAATGATCTCATTTCCATTATTCTCTATGGAAGCGGGGCAAGTGGGCATTACGTTGCCGGAAAATCGGATCTCAATTTTCTCATAGTGCTCTCCGAGGGAGGGATCGATAATCTGGATAGGGCCTTCAGTACTGTTGTGCGGTGGCGTAAGCGTAAGGCGGCAATTCCCCTTTTCATGACGAAAGTGGAAATATTGTCTTCCTGCGATACATATCCCATTGAGTTTCTCTCTATGAAGAAACATTATGTCCTTGTGAACGGTGAGGATGTCTTGGGCGGGCTGTCCTTCGAGCCATCGCGTCTCCTCTTGCAGTCTGAGAGAGAATTTAAGGGTAAGTTGGTTCATTTGAGGAGGGGCTTTCTGGAATCGGAAGGACGTGCACGGCAGATTCGCCAGCTGATCAAAGCCTCCTTCACGGCATTTATCTCCATATTCAGAGCACTCCTGTACCTCAAGGGAATTGACATACCCAAGGCGCGAAGGGATATAATCAATGTTGTCGCCAGGGAATATTCCGTCGATTCTGTTATCTTCCTTAAATGTGCCGATATCAAGGAAGACATTGACCGGATAGCCGCTTCCGAGATTCAGAATGTTTTTAAAGATTACGTAAAAGAGATCGAAAAACTATCAGCCATCGTCGACTGCATGAGTATATGAAAACACCATGGCAGCAGAGCGTAGTGAATGAGATTCTTAAGAAATTGCAGAATATATCGGGAGGTGCGACATGACCAGCGGGAAAAAATATCTCATTATTGCAGGGGTAATTGTTCTTGTCCTTGTGCTTTTTCTGTACTCCAATTACAACACCTTCGTTTCTCTGGATGAGACTGTAAAAGCGTCCTGGGCGCAGGTGGAGAATCAGTTGCAGCGACGGTACGACCTGATTCCCAACCTTGTGGAGACGGTAAAAGGGTACGCCAAGCAGGAAAAAGATGTCCTCGTCGAAGTTACCAATGCGCGGGCCAAGGTGGGCGGTGCGGTAAACGTGCCGGATAAGATCAGCGCCAATAATGAATTGTCCGGCGCTCTGAGCAGACTCTTGGTTGTGGTAGAACGTTATCCTGATCTCAAATCCAATCAGAATTTCATGCGCCTTCAGGATGAGCTTGCGGGAACGGAAAACCGGATTGCGGTGGAAAGAAAGAGATATAATGATGCGGTAAGAACTTACAATGTCGCGATTAGAAGCTTCCCCGGAAATATATTTGCAGGAATGTTCGGCTTTCACAGTGCATCCTTTTTTGAGGCGCCGATACAGGCCAAAACGGCTCCGCAGGTCAAATTTTAGAGTGCTGATGCGCATCTCTGAAAGAATTGTCGGCATCTTGGGGATTTGTGAGGATAAGGAGCCGGGGAAGCGAGTGACGGCAAAAAACTCTTGAGTCTTTGAATTTGGTAGTGAACGAATGACAAACGATACTTTTCCTCAAAAAATTGAAGATTCTCCGTAGCTTGCTGCGGAGAATCCTCAATCCCGGAATCCCTATACAGGAGAATAGGATGGACAGAACCGTTACGACAGTCATCGAAAGTGAAAAGCGCATCGGGTGCGGTTTATGCGTAAAGATTTGCCCCTCAAGAACCCTTTCCATGCAGGACGCAAAGGCGGTAGTATCCGGTAACAGATAGCTTCAATGCGGGCATTGTGCCGTCGTATGTCCTGTAGATGCTGTTACAGTGACCTCAGTCGATAAGGAGTCTTCACAGTTCAGCACTTTCGTGCGGTAGGATTCGTGGTTCACCTTTGGCGAATTTGACACGGCGCAGCTCGTAAGTCTCATGGGTTCATGACGTTCGTGTCGTAATTACACAGCCAGACCTGTTGGTCGCACTATTCTCGACGATCTCATCAAAATTGGCATTACGGTCCCTTCGGGTACAAACAACCAGTCATGGACATTCACGGTGCTGCCTACACGGAAAGGCGTCATGAATCTGGCAGAATGCGTCGCCGCTTTTTTCGGGAAGCTCAACCGCATATCTGGGAATAGATACCTCCGAGGGTTTATGAAGCTGATCGACAAACCAGAGCTTGATTAATACTACTGTGAATATCACGATTCTGTCTCGGAGGCGTTTGCCGATTGGAAGGCTTCAAGGATCGACAGATTATTTCATAGGGCGACGGCTGCAATAGTCGTTGGCTCGAGGCCGAGAGCATCCTGCTCTGCGGAAGATGCCCCTCTTGCCACACAGAGCATACTGCTCGCTGCGCACAGCATGGGATTGGGCGCTTGTCTCATCGGATTTGCCGTGGAGACCATGAGACGGGATTTCAGAATCAAAAAGTATTTAGGTATCCCTGATGACTAGACAGTGCATTCCCTGATAGCTTTGGGATATCCCGATGAGAGATACAGGCGAGTGGGCGTCAGAAAGAAACATATTCAACGTTATTATGAAGCATAAACAGAATTATATCTGCGGGCATTGTTCCGACTTTTCAATATGAGCATGATTGTTCGACAGGCGTGCTATTGAATACTGGTCGGATCCGCGTCGGTCCTTATAAGACGCAGCATCGATTGAGGGACAAGGAAGTCACGCATTTTTGAGACGATATAGATCAGGATCCAGAGATCATCAGATGTCCTCTTGCCCCTCTTCCCGATGATTTTACCCTCACAGCCATAGAGAGGATGTCTCGGATGATCGACGACTACCATATCTCCTAATTCCATCTTTTTTTCTCCACATTTCTTCCGGCATCATTATCAGAATCAGTCCCCGCCCATGTCCTTAACTAGTAACACAATTTGAATCAGAAGTCTCCTTATTTTACAGTATAAATATAAAGGCACCCGATGCCGGCTGACACCGAGGCCTGAAACAAGCCAAGCATTATTGAAGCAAAAATATTTCAGAAAAAGCTTGACAACTTGTCGGGTATATAATACTCAGAAACACAAGGTAAGTAAATGTTACTTACCAATCGTTCAAGATGTCCAATGTCGGTATTCCTTCATGTATTCGTTGAAACCGCATCCAGCAATTAAAGACCCCAATTCCGAGTGCATGAAACCCTTATCTGAACATTCGATTACGAATTAGCTTGTTCTCGTAGAGAGTTCGGCCATCTGAAAAATGGCTTCGTGCTGGGATATTTTAATAACCCTGATTTGTCATCTGGATAAAATATTATTGCTGATTTGGCAACACCCCGTGGAAAAAAACAAAAAATCAAATGAGGAGGCATGCATATGGGCAGGAGTTTGTTCGGAGAGGAGCATGAAATATTCCGCGATTCTTTCAAAAAGTTCCTGGCAAAAGAGGTAACCCCGTTCATAGAAAAGTGGGAAGAGGATGGCATTGTTCCCAGAGAAATGTGGAACAGGCTGGGTGACAATGGATTTCTCTGCCCGTGGCTTGACGAGAAATACGGCGGCTCCGGGGCGGGCTTCGAATACTCCGCCATCATTATTGAAGAGCTCGCCTATATCGGGAGCCACGGACTGATAGCGGGCCTGCACAGTGACATCATAGTTCCCTACATTTACAGTTTCGGAAATGAAGAGCAGAAGATGAAGTGGCTCCCCGGTTGCGCCTCAGGTGATATTGTGACGGCCATAGCCATGACTGAACCGGGTACGGGGTCGGACCTCGCCGCGGTCCGGACTACGGCGGTGAAGGACGGCGATTCATATGTAATCAACGGCGCGAAGACTTTCATTTCTAACGGCATTCACTGTGATTTGGTCATCGTGGTGGCAAAGACGGACACCCATGCCGACCCCCCATTTAAAGGCATCAGTCTTATCTGTGTCGAAAACGGAACCGCGGGTTTCCAGAAGGGGAGAAAGCTCAATAAAATGGGATTTCACAGCCAAGACACGGCAGAGATGAACTTCGAGGACTGCCGGGTGCCCACGTCCAATCTGTTGGGAAAGGAGGGACAGGGCTTCTATTATCTGATGCAGAAACTGCAGGCTGAAAGGCTCGTGGTGTGTATCATGGCCCAGGCAATGGCCGAGGCCATGCTGGAAATGACCATTAAGTATTGCAGGGAGAGAACCGTTTTCGGAAAACCCATCAGTTCTTTTCAGCATAATACATTCAAAATTGTGGAGATGGCTACAGAGATTGAACTGGGAAGGACTTTCCTCGATTCTCTCCTTCTGAATTACTGTGAAAAGAAAGATATTGTGAAAAGAGTTTCTATGGGCAAGGCCTGGATTTCAGAAATGGCGAACCGCGTAGCCTATGATTGTTTGCAGCTCCACGGCGGCTACGGCTACATGGAAGAATATCCGATTTGCCGTTTTGCAAGAGACGTGAGGGTTATTCCCATATTTGCAGGCACCACGGAGGTCATGAAAGTAATCGTGGGTCGCATGATGGGACTGTGATCATGAAAAAAGAGGAAAATGAAAGAGGAGGTAAAATGAGGACCTTTATGTCGTGGCAAGACGAGTACAAAAGCAAGCTCATGACGGCTGAAAAGGCAGTCAAAAAGGTGAAATCGAATGATGTAGTGGCATTCGGTCTCTCATTGGGGGCGCCCACAGCTCATCTTGTGGACGCACTTTTGGCGCGGGCCGGTGAGGTGACAGGTGTCCGAATTTTAGATGCCGTGCCGATCCGTCCAATGAAATTGTATGATCCTGATTTCATGAACAGCGTCAGGGAATCTTTTACTTACAGTTCATTATTATACAATCCTCTCAACCGGAAATTGGCCCAGAGCAAAAATGTGGATTATCAAATTGTCAACAGCTCTGATTCCGGTGAACGGGTGGGGCGGGTATGCAGTGTGGCCATGGTCTGCGTGTGCCGTCCCGAGGCAGGCATGGTAAATCTGGGACTGACCAATTTCTTTTCTCCGGGGATGATTCGGGGAGCTGAAATCGTGATAGCCGAGGTTAATGATCAGATGCCCATGGTGTATGGTGATAACTGGATGCCGATTTCTGAGTTTGACTGCTTTGTGGAACATTCTAGCCCGATTCCCGAGTTCAAGCGTAAGGGCGAGCCCTCTCATCTGGAATTCGCCATTGCGGAAAATGTCGCGTCGCTTATAAGAGACGGGGACTGCCTGCAGATGGGAATAGGAACGCTGCCGGAGGCCATTATCCGCCTCCTCCGGGATAAGGGGAAGAAAGACCTCGGCGTGCATACCGAGATGTTTCCCATGGGACTGCCGCATCTCGTAAGTGAAGGGATTGTCACGAACAAATTGAAGAGGGTTCACACGGGAAAGACGGTCGCAAGCTTCTGCATGGGGGATCGTGATATGTATGAGTTCGTTACGCGGAACCCGGACTGCGTCTTTTATCCCACCTCCTATATCAACGCCCCTCATCTGCTTCGGGAGATAGACAATCTGGTATCGATAAACATGGACCTGGAAATCGATTTAATGGGCCAGTTAAATTCCGAGAGGGTCGATTTTCGCATGGTTGGGGCCGCCGGAGGCCAACTGGATTTTGTCATCGGAGCCGCCTGGTCGAACGGCGGAAGGGCAGTCAACGTCCTGCCATCGACGCGGACACTAAAGTCTGGTCAGGTTGTTTCTACTATTGTACCTCAGTTATCACCTGGCGCGCTTGTCATCGTGCCGCACATGTACAGTCAGTTTGTGGTAACAGAGCATGGCATTGCCGATCTGTTTTACAAATCTATGCGCGAGAGGGCCGAGGCCCTGATTGCCATCGCCCATCCGGATTTCCGAGGGGAGCTCCGCGAGGAAGCGAAACGAATTCTTTATTGAAGAGGAATATGATTTTGAAAAAGTTAAGTATCAAGTTGAAAGGAGGAAACTAAATGGATGTTAAAGGCTGTAAAGCTATTGTAACCGGCGGTGCATCGGGACTCGGTGAAGCGTGCGTCCGCAACCTGGTGGGCCTGGGCGGGAAGTCGGCGATTCTGGATTTTGATGCGACGAAGGGAGAGAAACTTGCCGCAGAGCTGGGAGGCAATGTCATCTATGCCAACACGGATGTGACGAGTGAGGAAAGCGTACAGGCGGCCATCAGGAAAACGATGGATATCTTTGGAGAGATAAATATTCTGATCAACTGCGCAGGCGTGGGAGATCCCGGAAAGGTTCTTTCCAAGAAAGGTCCCATGGCGCTGTCGTACTTCAATCGCGTGGTGCAAATCAACCTGGTGGGTACTTTCAATGTCATCAGGCTCGCGGTGGAGCAGATGGTCAAGAATACCGGAAATAAAGACGGTGAAAAGGGAGTCATCATCAATACCGCATCGGTCGCCGCCTTCGACGGTCAGATCGGGCAGCCGGCATACAGCGCATCCAAGGCCGGTGTCGTAGGTATGACACTGCCCATTGCAAGGGAGTGCGCCGAGTATGGCATCAGGGTGATGACGATTGCACCGGGACTCTTCAATACGCCGATGCTCGCGCAACTGCCCGAGGCGGCGCGCGAGGCCCTAGGCAAGATGGTTCCGTTCCCGCAGCGTCTCGGCAATCCTATGGAATACGCAAAGATGGCCCAGCATATCATTGAGAATCCTATGCTCAATGGAGAGGTCATACGGCTCGATGGTGCCATCCGGATGGCGGCGAAGTAAAAAATTTTTCCAAACAAAGAAATCCTGCGTCGCATTGTTGGGGTGTTGAATGCAGGGCTAAAAAAGAAATCAAGAAGGAGAATAGAAAGAGATGGAAAGTAAGAATGGTATCGTTATGGTAAGTGCAGTGAGAACACCGTTCAGTAAATTCGACTCCGCTATGGCAGATATTGCGAGCATCGACCTCGGTGTAATGGTCATGAAAGAGGTGATTGATCGGGTAAAAATCAAGCCGGAGGAAGTGGATGACATCAGTTACGGAAGCTGCATCCCGGCGGAAGTCGCTCTGGAAACGGATGTACCGGCGAGGCAGGCGACGCTCCTTGCCGGGTTCCCGGCAGATAATATTTCCGTAAGCCTTGACAGGGCATGCTGTTCATCACTGACCTGTCTTCGCTTAGGAGTCAGGGCAATAAAAGCCGGAGAGGCTGAGATTGTCATGGCCGTGGGTTCGGAGAACATGCCTCGTACACCCCATCTAGCTCCCGGTTTAAGAAAGGGAACGCGACTGGGACATATCAAGCTCATCGATTGCCTCTTTGAGCTTGGCTATAAGGCCAAAGGATTCAACCCCGTTGCCAAAGATGCGGGTGAAGTGGCCCTGGAATATGGCGTGACAAGGGAGATGCAGGACGCTTGGGCACTCGGGAGCCAGGAGAAATATGCAAAGGCCTATGCGGAAGGAAAGTTCAAGATCGGGGAAGAACTCATGCCCGTAGTGATTCCCCAGAAGAAAGGTGAACCAATTGTCATCGAAAAGGATGAATCGCCGAGGAAGACAAACATGGAGGCCTTAGCGAAGCTGAAACCCATCTACGGCAGTCCCACTGTGACGGCGGGAAACGCGCCCCCCATCAGCGCCGGTGCGAGCGCGATTCTTATAATGACAGCTAAGAGGGCCAAAGAAAAGGGTCTTAAGCCAATGGCAACAATAGTCACAGTAGCGGCCTCGGCTACAATCCCCCGTGAAATCGCCGTCATTCCTGCCTATACGATTCAGAAGGCCCTGAAGCAGGCGGGTCTGACACTCGACGACATGAAGCTGATTGAAATAAATGAAGCCTTTGCAGTTCTGCCTCTTGTTGCTACGAAGATTCTCGCCAATAACGATGAGAAAAAATGGAAAGAGCTTCAGGCCAAGACTAATGTAAATGGTGGAGCCATCGCAATCGGTCATCCCGTGGGAGCAAGCGCCGCGAGAATCACCATGACCCTGGCCCATGAACTCAAGAGGCGCGGAGGCGGCTACGGCGTAGCGGCTATCTGCGGCGGTCTGGCGCAGGGCGAAGCGGTTATAATCAAGGTGTAAGATAAGTTCAACTCGCTCAGACCATGATGATTGCAAGCAATGGAAGAGCAAAGGAGAAAGAGGATGAATTATCAGACGATTCTATATGAGAAGGGCGAGGGGATTGCCTCTGTCACCTTGAATCGTGCCAAGAGCATGAATGCCCTCAACAGCCAGTTATTCAGGGAACTGGATCACGTCCTCACAGAGATTGACGGTGATGAGGAAGTGAAAGTGGTGATCCTTGCGGGGGCGGAAAAGTTTTTTGCCGCAGGCGCCGATATCACTGAGATTGGAGGGATTGCCACGCCTGTGGACGCTCACCGGTTTCTGAAGGACGTCCAGGCGGTATTCAACAGGATTGAGGACCTGGAGAAGCCTGTTATTGCGGCAGTGAGCGGCTTGGCTCTTGGCGGCGGCTGTGAACTAACACTCGCCTGCGATCTGAGGATCGCCGCGGATAACGCAACCTTCGGGCAGCCGGAGATCAAGATCGGCGTGATTCCCGGGGCTGGCGGCACTCAGCGTCTTCCCAGAATTATTGGCATCACCAAGGCAAAGGAACTTCTCTATACCGGAGATTTCATCGACGCGCAGGAGGCCTATCGTATCGGTCTCGTGAACAAGGTGGTGCCCGCTGCTTCTCTGATGGAGGAGGCCAGGAAGATGGCCGGGAAGATTGCCCGTCAGCCGGGCTTCGCCTTGAAGATTACAAAGATCGCGGTCAATGGCGGAATGAATATGGACATGAAGTCGGCCATGGCCTACGAGGCGCGATGTTTTGAAATTCTCTTTTCCACAGCGGATCAAAAAGAAGGGATGAAGGCCTTCATGGAAAAGCGAAAGCCTGCGTTCACGAACAAGTGATATGGGAAAAGTTGTTTCACTGAGAGACGCCATAAGCTGCATCCGGGACGGGGACGTGCTGTTCTTAGGGTCCCTCATTGAATGCCGGCGTCCCATGGCCGCCGCGTATGAAATCGTCAGGCAGCAAAAGAAGGGGCTGATCCTCCTTGCAGAATGTTCGCTTGCGGAAGATATGCTTGTGGGGATGGGCTGCGCTGCGGCCTGGCGCGGCTGTTACACGGGTATGGCGAATTTCGGTCTTTCTCCGGCAACCTTAAGAAAAATAGAAACGGGTGAATTCGTCGTCGACGATATCGGTCATATTGATATCATCTTAGGCGCAATGGCATCCATGGCCGGGAGTCCCTTTATCGCCACGCGTGCCACTTTGGGGAGCGATGTCCTCAATCCCCAGTTCTCGCGGACGGAGCAGATCCGAATGCTCGTGCGTGATCCCTCTATGATTCCGAAGAAGAAGTTTGTGTTGATGAATGATCCTTTTTATGGGAGCGGCCCGGTGAAACTACAGCCCGCCATGCCGGCGGACATGGCTGTCATCCATGTCCAGCAGGCTGGCGAGGATGGTACCGGAAGGATAGAAGGCAGTCTCGCCTTCGATCATTATTTCATCCATGCCGCAAAAAGGGTGATCCTTACTGCGGAGCAGGTAGTTCCAGAAGCCTATCTCAGGAGAGACCCGAACCGCAATCAGATTCCCTGCACGAGCGTGGATATGGTCGTGGAAATCCCGTGGGGCGGGCATCCCAGCCAGGTACAGGGATTTTACGACGTCGATGTGCCCTTTATCAGGGAGTATGTGAAAGCCGCAATGACTCAGGCCGGCCTGGAGAGATGGGTTTATGAATGGGTATTTGCGATGAACACACACGATGAATATCTGGACAGGATAGGGGCGGCGCGGCTTCAATATCTGCGGGCGATTCCACCCTATGGATACCGCCCCCGCAATAATTGTGATATATCGCGTAATCATGGGGATGTGTTGAATGAGACGGGAGGTGATACGTAAGAACCGCCACTGGACGATCGCGAACGGTTATCTGGTCACAATTGGTTGAGATGCACTGAAGGAGGAAAATCATGAAAAAAAGCAAGGTCGTCAGTTTGAAAGAAGCAATGCAGGAAATACAGGAAGGAGATTGTATCGTCATGGGCGGCGTGGTGGAAGATCGTCGTCCTGTAGCCGCTGCCCTGGAACTGATACGTCAGGGCAGGAAGAATCTTATAATACTGGCGGAGTGTTCACTTTCAGAGGACATGCTCGTCGGCGCCGGTTGTGTCGCGGCATATCGCGGCACCTACACGGCCATCGGGGCTTTCGGCATATCTCCTTCTCTGAAGAGAGTGTCGGAAGCAGGCCGCATAGTCATCGATGATATCGGCCACACGGATGTATGTCTGGGCGCAATGGCTGCCATGGCGGGCGCGCCATTCATTGCTTCGAGAACAACATTCGGAACGGACGTGCTGAATCCCGCATATGATAACGTGGCCAAGATCAGGGCATTGGCGAGAAACAGGGAGATGATCCCGGAGAAAAAGTATATTCTTATGGATGATCCTTTCTATGGCCGCGGCATGGTCCAGCTTCATCCCGCAATGAAAGCGGACGTACTCATCTGTCACGTCCAGTATGCGGGCGAAGAAGGAACTGCACGGATCGACGGCAGTCTGGTCTTCGATCACTTTGCCGCTCACGGAGCCGCGAAAGTCATTATTACGGCAGAACAGGTCGTCCCTGAGGAGTATCTCAGGCGCGACCCCAATCGCAATCAGATCCCCTGCACGAGTGTTGACATGGTCGTTGAGGTCCCCTGGGGTGGTCATCCGGGACAGGTTCTCAATTTTTATGATATGGATATTCCGTTCCTTATGGACTATGTCGGAAAAGCCAAAACGGAGGCGGGATTTCAAGAATGGGCAGATTCCTGGGTTTACGGGCTGAAAGGCCATGACGATTACCTGAATAAGTTGGGCGCTTCACGCTTGGAAAAGTTGCGGGCCATACCGCCATTCGGCTATCGTCCAAGACCGAAAGGAGGGACACGATAATGACAGAACAATACGCAAAAGCGCAAGACTACAAACCGACGGAGGCAATGGTTATTTACGGCGCCCGGATGCTGAGCGAATTTAACGGAAAGACCGGGATCATCGGAATTGGAGCGCCGCTTCTGGCTACACACCTGGCAAAGATACTTTATGCGCCAGATATGAAGATGATTGTAGAAACGGGTCAGGCAGACGCCGACCCGATCGAGGTGCCACTCTCCATTATGGACAGTCGCCTGACCTATGGCTCGTCCTGGCAGATGGGTGACCCGGAAGGCCTGTTTCCGCTTATGCGAGGGGAAATCGACTTCGGCTTCATCGGTGGGGCACAGATTGACAAATACGGCAGCCTGAACTCGACCTTTATCGGTGCCGATTATAACAAGCCGACGAAGAGGCTGGCCGGCACGGCAGGTGCAGTTGATATCGGCGGATTCGCCAAGGCGACAATTATTACCATGGCTCACCAGAAGCGCCGGGTATTGGATAGGGTGGATTATCTCACGACGCCGGGCTGGATGGTAAAGAAATGGCCGGAAGGCAAGATGGTTAGAAGGGAAGAGATCGGTCTTCCCGGCGGGCCTATCGCATTTATTTCTTCTATGGGGATCATGAGATTCGATGCGAAAACGAAGGTCATGTATGTGGAAAAATGTTTTCAAGGGGTGACGCCTGAGCTGATCAAGGAGAACACGGGCTTTGATATCGACATCTCCCGCGCGACGGAGGCAGACCCCTTACTCCTGGAGGAGCTTAAGGTCCTTCGGGAAAAGTGTGATCCATTGAACATATACCGCACGAGGTAGGCAGCAGAGAGGCATGTAGATGACGAGACAGGGCGTGGGCGATCCATAGCGCGACGTGCACTCCCAGCCCTAAACTCAAGGGACGGAATACCGAATCCGGTTATCCACCTTAAAGATATATGACTACTTCATGGATAATTTCCACTGGAGGACATATGCCTGCGGCAGGTAAAAAGACCAATAAAGGCTTGGGCAAATTGAATGCAAAACCTTTGCCTGTGGGGGGTGTGAAGATCAGAGAGGCCTTCAAGACTCTTTTGGAAGAAAAGGAATTTAACGCGATTACGACCGCCCAGATTTCGAAAAAATCGGGTGTCAACGAAGCCCTCATCTATAAGTATTTTGGCGACAAGCGAGGGCTACTGCATCAGGTGCTCCGGGACTATCTCGACGAGTATCTTGGACAGATGGAATCGGAACTAAAAGGGATCAAGGGCACCTTCAATAAATTGAAAAAGATCGTCTGGTCCCAGATGAACCTCTATGAGTCAAAGCGGGTACTCGCCAAAATTCTCCTTCTCGAAGTGAGAAATTACCCGGGCTATTTTGAAAGTGAAAGTTATGGTCAAGTGCAGAGGTATAGCAGAATCATAACGGATCTCCTGAAGGAAGGCATAAAGAATGGTGAAATCCGCAGCGACATACCGGTCACGTCTATGAGGCAGGTGATACTGGGCGGTATTGAGCACCTGTGTCTGCCGAAGATCATTTACGGGAAACCGTATTCTGCCAAGCAGCTCACAAAAGAATTATGCATGGCCGTATTTGCGGGAATAGCAAAGCGCCCTTAGTGCACCGATTCATAAATTCGGTTACGTACTTTATGCAATAGTGCGGAAATTTCCATGTACTATTTTCATTTTGGTGAGCCGAAGCCCTGAACATCGCGAAGGGGCAGCGAGAAATCTTAGTGGGGGGGTAGAACGAAAGAATATCTTCCGTAGTTCACTCTGAGTAAACTGAAGAGGTCGATATGACACTTTAATAACGAAACAATATACTTACTAAAGAAAAGAAGCAAGAAGTAGTCTGACCTTTTACTTAAGGAAATATTAGAGAATGAAGAACCGCATAACAGAACTCTTCAAGATAAAATATCCCATTGCCCTTGGGGGAATGGCCGGCGTGACGGATGCCACACTGGCCGCCGCAGTGAGTGTGGCGGGGGGTCTCGGCACAATTGCCGGCGCGACGGAGTCTGCCGAAAGCCTCACTAAGGAAATAAGCCATCTGCGGGATATAACGAAGCTTCCCTTTGCGGTGAATATACCACTTATGGCTACTCAGGCAAAAGACCTGATTCGAGTGGTGATTGAATGCAGAGTCCCCGTCGTAGTCACAGCCGCAGGCAGTCCGGCCATCTTCACAGCGACACTGAAGCAAGCAGGAAGTCGCGTTGTACATGTTGTTCCTTATGTTGATGCTGCGAAGAAGGCAGAAGGCGCCGGAGTCGATGCCGTTATTGCCGAGGGTTTCGAATCCGGTGGATTTGCGTCTCCTTTTGAAATCGGGACACTTGCCTTGATTCCGCAGGTCGTCGATGCCGTGCGGATACCGGTGATTGCGGCCGGTGGCATAGTCGACGCACGGGGTTATGCGGCCTGCCGTATTCTTGGCGCGGACGGGATCAGTGTGGGTACGGCTTTTCTTGCCACGGTGGAATGCACTAAAATAGGCAGTGCATGGCGGGAACAGATCTTGGGTGGGAGGGACGTTTCCACAAAAATCCTGGGCCGCGGAATCGCTCCAGTTAGGATGCTCACAAATCATTGGACGGAGGAATTGGAAAAACTTATCTGTGCGGGTGTGACAAAAAAGGAAATCATGAATTTCATCTTTTCCGGCAATCCCATGAGTAGCGAGGACGGACCTTTTGCCTGCGGACAGGCGGTGGGCCTGATCCGGAGCATTCGAACTGTGAAGGAAGTCATGGACGATTTCGTCGTCGGCTCCGAAGCACTCCTGAAGGAAATGGTTGCGACAGATTAGATTATTATTTTTGAAAAATAATCACGATGCTGACGGAATGAGTTAGTCCCAAACCGTGAGTGTCTCCACACATCCAAATGAAAATCACGCAAAAGGAGCAGAACTCCGAATAAGAATGTGACACATGTTCTGGGTGCTAATAACAGTCATATCTTCTTTGATTAAGTAATATAAATCAGCATGCTGACAAAATCGAGCATACCATGACCCATCACTTGGTAAAGTCGGGCTATACGGCTCTAGTAGACCGTATTAATCGTTTTCCCCAAGGGGCGCCCCCATCGGATACTCTCTATAAAATTCTGAAGGTTCTCTTCAGCGAAAAAGATGCTGCCCTTGTATCTCTCATTCCAATAAAACCATTCACAGTGGAGAAGGCTGCCTGTATTTGGAAGATGAAGACATCGGAGGCTCAGAAGATTTTAGATGACCTTGCAGATCGAGCAATTCTTCTCGACATGGAGGAAAATGGAAGGCAAACCTATGTTCTACCACCGCCGATGGCCGGGTTTTTCGAGTTTTCCCTTATGCGATTCCGTGGAGATATTGACCAGAAGGCACTAAGCGAACTTTTCTATCAGTATCTTAATGTGGAAGAGGACTTCATCAAAGCTCTTTTTACGGAAGGTGAAACACAGTTAGGTCGAGTGTTCGTTCACGAACCGGCTCTTTCACCTGAAATCAGCTTATGTGTTCTGGAATATGAACGAGCCACAGAGGTCATAAAAACCGCATCATGCAGGGGCATTAGCACCTGTTATTGCCGCCATAAAATGCAGCATCTCAACCGCGATTGTAATGCGACGAAGGAAATCTGCATGACCTTTAACGTGGCTGCACAGTCTTTGATCAAGCACGGTCATGCTCGGTCGGTTAGTGCGGAGGAATGTCTGGACTTGCTCAACGTTGCTTATGATCAAAAGCTGGTTCAGTTCGGTTCAAATGTCCGTGAGAAAGTAAATTTCATCTGTAACTGCTGTGGCTGCTGTTGTGAGGCAATGATCGCTGCCAGGCGTTTTGGCCTCCTGCATCCCGTTCATACTACAAATTTTCTACCGGAGATTCAGGAAGGAGACTGCACGGGTTGCAGTCATTGTGTTAACGTTTGCCCCGTGGAAGCCATGAGCCTTGTTTCGGCTAACGATCCGCGCAATCCTAAAAATAAAAAAGCCCAATTGCGTGAGGAAGCATGCCTGGGTTGTGGTCTATGTGCAAGGGTCTGTCAGGGAAATCACATTATATTAAAATCACGTTCCCGACGAGTCATAACGCCACTTAGTTCCGTTCATCTGGCTGTTGTAATGGCTGTTGAAAGAGGGAAACTACAGAATCTCATTTTCGATAATCGGGCTCTTTTCAGCCATAGAGTAATGGCGGCTATTCTTGGTGTCATCCTTAAGCTCCCTCCCGTTAAACAAACAATGGCAAACCGCCAATTGAAATCGAGATACTTTGAAACTCTGGTCAGACGAATGAATCAGAACAGTAAACAACTTCCGACAGAGTAAGTGTCACTTCCTCCGAAAGGAATAATGGGTATATCAAGACAAGTGATGTAGGTTTTATCGAAATTGACAAGTTGAGTAGAAACGTAATATTAGTGAAAGGAGAGGTTTCCATAGTAGGCATCAAGGAGGACAAGGCCATAATAATATGGATTGACCACTCTGCAAAATCATAGAAGGAGTAGTCATGAAAGCTAAAATATATTACATCACTGCAGATTCGAGGGCATTTGCCTATGAATCAGGGCTTGAAGGCAAGTTCGAAAACTTTCTAAAGGGTTTCGATCTTACCGCATATATCACGAGGGATGAAGTGGTCCCCATCAAAATGCACTTGGGCAACAGGGGGGCTTTCAGAACCATCCGACCGCAGTTTGTGAAGCTGGTTGTGGATGCTGTCAAGAATGTCCCTGCCCAGCCTTTTGTCACAGACTCAGTAAGGGTGCCGGGCTACGAGTACCTTGAAATCGCTAAGAATGCAGGTTATACCCACCTCACTCTCGGCGCGCCTGTGGTGCTTGCTGACGGTATTTACGGCAATGATTCCTTAAAGGTCAAGGCGGGAGAACTGTTGGGCGAGGTATCGATTGCATCAGCGATCCATGATGCACGATCCATGGTCGTTCTAACCCACGTGAAGGGTCACATCCAGGCTGTTCTGGGTGGCGCGATAAAAAACCTGTCCATGGGCGGGGTGTCTCTTGCACCGCGGAACGGTAGCTGGCAGCAGGGTAGGGGAAAGATGCACTTTCTTATGGGCGATATCATGGAATGGGATGAGGAGAAATGCACTCTGTGTCACGATTGTATGAATATTTGCCCTGTGGAAAGTATCACATTTCCAGATGACAAATACACGGTGGATAAAGAGAAATGTTGGAGATGTGGACGCTGCGCCAGAGTTTGCCCGGTGGAAGCCCTTGCTGTGCCCGTAACACACGAAATATTCATGAAGGCCCTTGCAGAGGGGGCAAAGGCGGTGCTGGATACCTTTGATGAGCACCGCATCCTGTATGTGAATTTTCTGCTTGAGATGCAGCCTGAATGTGACTGCATGCCGATGGCAGACCCACCCGTGGCCCAGGACCAGGGCATCCTCATTTCCGACGATCCAGTAGCCATCGATACAGCAACTCTGGATATCCTGAGCCGAATAAAACCCCTGCCCGATTCAAGGGCATCGGATATTACGATGAAAGAAGGTTGGGATATCTTCAGTCTCCTCCATAAGAAGGACGGAAGACTCCAGTTAAAGGAAGCGGAACACTTGGGTCTCGGAAGCAGTGATTACGAGCTGATAAAGGTCGGTTAATCTAACAAGTGTCTCTTTCTATCATAAATGCACACTTCGATCTTCAAGCTTGATTATACCTCGCGCGATCGATATCAGTGTGTCTTCCTGTTACCGATATTCAGCCAAAAGCAAGAAATATTTATGATTACATGTGGTAGGTAGTCAACGACCTCTTTTAAAAACTATGTCTCGTCATTTTTTTTCCGAAAGAAGTTTCTGAACTCAGGAAGTGTCTTATATCATAACCTATTGAAGATATCCCATTATAACTGGTCAAGAATCTTCACATGTTTGCCGATGGTATCGTGAGAATAACGGTTTATAAGCTCACCGATACATGCTTTTTGAGGATATTGCGAACAGTTTTTGGAATCGGGTACGGTTTATGGGTCGAATAATCAAAGTGGACCAAGGTGGTAGAAGCCTGAGCGCATAGCGTCCTGTTCTGATATATCTCTTGGTGCAAGACGAAACTTGAGGCACCAACCTTTTGCACACTGGTGAGGATTTTCACATCCTTGCCAAAAAAGATCTCATGTAGAAAATCCACATTCATGTTGACTGTGATCAAGCTCGGTTCGGCGAGATTCTGGCTGAACAGCAGAATTATTTCCTCATAGCCCTCTTCCAGCCAAACCGGAATTGCGGTGTGGCCGATATGTCTTGTTATATTCGTTTCGGATATTCTTGGTGTAATGATTTTTTTGAACATCTGCTGTTGTCTCCTACGATGTTTTCAATGTATTTGTCATTTACCTGTCTCTGATGGGATATTGTCGGTAAAAATATTTGATATCCGTGTAAAAAGCAATGGGCATAAAATTGAACAGTATTAATAAGTTTTGTTCATCAGATTGATGCGCACTTCCTGAAAGCGTTGAATCTGCTTTTATCGAAAGGATATATGAGACTTCAATGCGAAATAAATAGAAATGGCCCTCATAGATAATAGGAGCCCCTAAAAATGACAGAATTCTAACTCTGAATGTGGTAGAAGTTCTGGTACGGGTCAGTAATGCTGACAATCAGATTAAATTGGTCTTTAACTTAGATGAAGCTCAACATACCAAAATTGAGAAGAATACTGTAGTTCGTATTGTCAAGGGAGTCGAATCGGCTGCGAATTTGCCGCCACAACCAGCGGCAATGACCCTGATACCGGATTCTATCTCAGGTCGACATCAAGATCACATAGTCGGCGAGGAAGAATTATTCACTTCTTTTTATTTATTGCTCCCCTGCTTCTATTTTGTTTCACTTGTTCATTTATTAAAAGGACCCTTGTCTTGATTTCTCATGATCCCATCAGCTGCCCTGGTGCGTCTATGGGAATAATATCTGAGGGGTATAACGAGACCAAAAAAAGGGATGATATACATGGCAGCCACCATGGGTTCGATAGGGCCGAAAAACTCAGAGGAAAAAACAATCACCAAAACATTATTCATATTGCCTAACATGACTGCACCGGCCAGTTGATTCTCCATAGAACTTTTCCAAAAGAAGAGAATCCCGACGGTGCAGCAGATCGCCGACAGCATCACGGCTACTGCAGATGCCATGATAATGATGACGGGCTCTTCTTTAAAAAGAGGTGAATACCGGCAGAAAATCCCCAAGTTTATTACGGCAAAAAGCAAGAGGGAAAGTGGAAACTGCCTTTTCATTAAATGCTTCAATAGACCCGGAGTAAGGCGTCTCAGGCCTTCAACGACTAGAATTGGGCCGAAGATCACCAGCATAAGCATGCGGACCATGGCGATTAGCGACAGCTCCGCATACTTCGCTGCAACAACATGGATGAGTGCCGGCAAAGTGATGGGCACCAGGACTGATGTGATCACGACAACCACCAGGACAAGAGGGCTATTCCCTTTTATTAAATTAGATATGAAAGGGGCTGCAACCCCTGTGGAAGCACCTATCAAAAGCAATGAGGACAGAGCATAAGTCGGGGTAAAAACGTTAAATATATAGAAAACGACCACAGGCAGAATCAGGCTTTTCAGAATAGTAAAAGTCAAAATGGTCTTGCTATGTTCTTTCAGCGTCCTCCAGACAACATCCAGCTCAATGGAAAGGTAACTGAGAGAAAAGAGGACCATAAGACAGTAAATAGGCAGGGCTTGGAAAAGAGAACTGAAGTGAGGAAAGATGATCCCTGCCGCCATGGAGGAAAGGACCACGATGAGAAGCAAGAGATCGTTTACACGAAATGGGAGTTGCATGGTTGATAGAGCCTATCGATTAAATTTTTGATTTCTGCAACATATAACCAAATGCTAATATAGAAAGATTTGCATTTCTTGTGTTATTCCGATTAAGAAGGGGCAACATAATTAAAATTTCTTCTCATTCGCTTTGAGGCATTCGCCAGTCTGTGTAACCGCCTCCCCTCTAACACATTATACCACCATCAACCGTCAGAATTTGGCCAGTCACATAATCAGAGTCGGTTGAGGCAAGAAATATAAAAGAAGGGACAAGCTCTTTAGGATCGGCCAGATTTAAAAGCCTTTCCCCCTCCTTTCCGTAAAAGTCGGCAAGGGCATCGGTCATGCGGGTTTTTGCTATAGGCATGATTGCGTTTACCTGAATGTTATGAATCAATAGCTCTCTAGCAACATTCTTGGTGAAAGCATAGATTCCCCCTTTTGCCGAGGCATAGTCTGAAACACCTACAGACCCCCTGACTGCTGCTGGTGCACAGACATTTATGATTTTTCCACGCTTCTTATCTTTCATGAAACGTTTCACTATTTCAATAGTGCAATAAAAGGTACCATATAGATGCGTTTTTATCACTCTATCCCATTGTTGAAAACTGATTTCCAAAAAGGCGGTTGGTTTTATGATACCTGCATTATTAACCAATGCATCTACGTCACCAAAGATGTTTTCTATATTTTTTACAAGTGTTTTTACCTCTTCGTAATTTCCCACATCAAAAAGTCCACCATCTACCTTGGCGCCTAAACTTTTACAGTTCTCTATTACTTCATTAAGCCCTTCTCCGTCTTGATGTCCGACAAGGTAAAGGTCGGCACCTTCTTTTGCAAACCCCTCTGCCACAGCCTTTCCAATCCCTTTTGAAGCACCCGTAACAAGAGCAACCTTACTTTTTAATCTCATATCTACCTCCCTTCATTTTCCAAAGACTATCTGACAGGGAATCCCTTTTGATTCAAATGCCGTCCTCAATTCCTCTCCTTTTTGTGAAAAAAAGCCGTCTTCCATGGCCCACTGTATCCCATATCTTTTGTATGCCCAGTCTGCATAATGATAGTTTAGTCGATCAACGATCACATACTCTACTTTACCCTTAAGAGCACTAACCAGGTCCTCTGCACCAGGAAGGATCGGTGCCACCATGGCGAATGTCCTGATACCTTCCGCGTGGAGGTGTGTTAATGCTTCAATCCTCTCACTGGCTGATGACGCACCTGGCTCAAAGATTTTTCTTACCTTTTCATCCGTCGTGGTTATGGTGAATCCGACTTCATTATTCTCCGCTCTCTTCAGTATCTCAATGTCTCTGAGGACAAGAGAAGATTTGGTCTGAATTGTAAAAGGCCAGCCGTTTTCTGCGAGGATTTCAAGACATCGTTTAGTGAGCATATACCTCTTTTCCAATGGTTGATAAGGATCGCATACACCGCTTATCCATACCCTTCCGACCTTTTTCTTCTTCACCTCTGAGGCTAGAAGATCGGGGGCATTTATTTTCACATCGACAAACTCTCCCCATCTCTCCCTGTGTCCTGTAAACCTCTTCATAAATCTGGCGTAGCAGTAGAGGCAATCATGCTGGCAGCCGACGTAAGGATTTACAGCATAATCATAAACCTTGGACCGCGATAAGATGTTCTTAGCCTGTATCTCCGTGACATTCACTACTAGACTTTATCATGATTCCATTAATTGCTAAAGCAGTTCCTGATTAAGAGATATTTCCCAAGTCTCCGGTAGATTCAACATTTTCTTAAATTGTGATTTCTCCGTGCCAACCATTTATGCTATATTGCAGCCAGAAATAAATAGAGACAGCTCCTTTCAAAAAAGGCAGCTCCATAACTCAAACCATCATTCAGGTAACAGTAATGGGGACAGATCAATTTCACTTCGAAGAAACCACGATCGCTGATGTTCATGAAGCCTTCCTTTCAGGTCATCTAACAGCCAAACAGCTTATAAAATATTTTCAAAAGAAGATTGACACATACAACCAGAAAGGCCCTAAGATTAATGCCATCATTAATGTAAATCCTAAAGCCATGAAGATAGCTGCTACACTCGATGCTAAATTGAAGAAATCAGGTCTTGTGGGACCGCTACATGGCATCCCTGTAATCCTGAAGGACAATGTAAATACCATGGATATGCCCACAACGGCGGGTTCTCTGATTTTTAAAGAATATGTGCCACCATATGATGCTTTCATTACGAAAAGGCTGAGGAATGCCGGGGCCATCGTCATCGCCAAGGCGAACCTGCATGAATTTGCAGTTTGGGGTGAAACAATCAGTTCTATCTTGGGGCAGACATTGAACCCCTACGATCTGACACGCACCCCCGGGGGCTCCAGCGGTGGTACGGGCGCTGGTTTGGCGGCTGATTTCGGAATTCTTGGCGTAGGAACAGATACAGTAAACTCCATCCGCTCGCCTGCTTCGGCAAACAGTATTGTTGCTGTCAGGCCAACTCTGGGTCTCGTCAGCCGCGCCGGTATCATCCCTTACTCATTTACTCAGGATACCGCCGGTCCGATGGCACGCACAGTAGCGGATACAGTTAAGATGCTGAATGTCATTGCCGGCTATGATCCGGACGATCCTTCAACGGCATGGAACATTAACAGAGTGGAGAAGGACTATACTAAGCACCTGAAGAAAAGGGGTCTGAGAGGGAGGAGGATTGGTGTCTTAAGAAGTTTCTTCGGGAAAGAGCCGATTCACCAGGAAGTGAATGAGATTGCTGAGAAGGCAATCAATGATATGAAATCCATGGGTGCTATACTCATTGAACTCCAAACGCCTGACCTTGATTCCGAAAAAATAACCTCTGAAATCAGTGTTCATCTCTATGATCTGAAACATGATCTGAACAGCTACCTCTCAGATCCAAACAACGATGCACCGGTGAACTCGCTTGCAGAGATCATTCAGTCGGGGAAGTTTTCCCCCAGCATCGAGAAAAACATCAAAGAGGCACAGGCTTTGAGCACCAGCGATACGGAATACTGCCGACGACTGATGAAGCGGTTGGATCTACGGCAGCGGGTGATGCAGCTCATGGCCGCGGACAAACTTGAAGCCCTCGTATTCCCGCACCAAAAAAGACTGGTTGTTCCTGTGGGTGAGACTCAGGTGGAGCGAAACGGCAGCCTGGGTTCAGTGACCGGCTTTCCATCCATCGTAATACCTGGTGGATTCTCAAAACCGACTGCGACGGCAAAGATCGGCATCCCTATTGGCATCGAATTCCTTGGGAGACCATGGAGTGAGGGAATCATTATTGAAATTGCTTACAGCTATGAACAGAGTACTCAACATCGTCGTATACCGGCCACGATCATTCATAGAGCTGAACCCGGCGTGTGCGGGCATTGTAAATGAAGCCCGGGAATGCCCTTAATTTTTAAGAGAAAAGAGTCCTATCTTCCTGATATAGGGCAGCCTGTATTTTTGACAGACATACATCCATTCGAATGATTATAAATGAAATTTGTGTCTGCAAACCGTCTGCCACTTTCTTTTTCTCAGATATGCGATAAAACCATGAAAGAAGAATGCAGGATGAACAAGAAAGTCAATATCGTCATTTTATCGAAAATGATGTCTCTATTGCTGTTGTTATCTATAGCGGGATGTAACGAGACTACCCATAATATAAAGGCTGCAGATGAATTGACCGGGAAGAAAGTTATTGCCGGCAGATTCTTGTTTTATGAAAATGAAGCCCCCTGGAGAGACTCATCGCTTAAATTTGTTATGTTATTCAATAAGCAAGGGGATAAGGAAGTGCAGGCATTGGAACTCGATGCTAACGGCTACATATATGTCCTTGGTACAGCAGGAAGATATTATTTTGTGGGAGTAAAAGTAATAGTCAATATAAATGAGGTATTCAAATTCAGCTTTTCTACAATTCCCACGCTTTTTGTAAACGATAATGATTCGGCGGTTAATTTCGGCACTATTAAAGTTAGATTCTCTCAAAGCGTAGGTGAAAAGGTTGTAGCACATTTGGTCGGTCTTTCTCGCGCACATATCAGCGTAGAGCATGTTCCGGACTATGACGTCACTCAATTGGAGATTATGGCAAAAATAGGCGCATCTATGCCTCTGAGAGAACGCAAGGTGATGTTTGTTAAACGTCCTAAGAAAACTGAAAAAACAACCCCGAAAGAATAGGCCTATATCAGGAGATCTTAAGACGGATCAATGTCGGTTGTGAACGTATTACAATGAAAGTGAACACAGCGAGTAAGACAGCACAGTATATGGCATTGTTCAGGGCTATCGAGACAGTTCGACATTCTCATAAGCGATTATTTACTGATCCTTACGCAATTTTCTTTCTAGACAATGGACTCAAGTGGGCAGTAAAAATTGCCGCACTTCCTTTAATTGGCGGAATTATCTCAAAATTTATTCACAGACAGGGCCCTGGAGCGTTATCATCAGGTATTGCACGGACAAAACTCATCGATGAATTGTTACAGCAGACGATTCGTTATGGCGTGAGGCAAGTGATAATTTTAGGTGCCGGTTTTGACACAAGGGCGCTACGACTTGATTTTCTCAATACAACACCAGTCATTGAAGTTGACCATCCTGACACTTCCGATTTTAAGGTCAAGAAGCTGAAAGAAGCTTTGGGAAAACTGCCCGGCAATGTTTGCTATTATCAAATCGATTTTAATAAACAAAGTCTTGATGACTTAGCCCGCAGAAATAATTTTAACTTATCAATTCCGACGACAGTTATTTGGGAAGGCGTCACAAATTATCTGACGCAACAAGCTGTTGACGAGACATTTGAGTTCATAGAAAAATTAGAAAGAGGCTCTTACATCATTTTTACATACGTAAATAAACATGTTCTTGAGAATCCACAGTCATTTGATGGAGCTGCAAAACTTCTTATAAAACTTAGTAAAATAGATGAACGCTGGACATTCGGATTTAAACCTGAAGAGCTATCAGACTATTTAACCAAGTTCCGTTTGACAATCCTTAAGGACTTAGGAGCATCAGAGTATCGAAATAAATATATGCCTGAAAGAAAAGAATTGTTAAAAGGTTATGAATTTTACAGAGTGGCGTTTGCGACACGCCAAGAATAGAAGAAGTTTGACAAAATCTTTAAAAATAGCCGTGCAATGCTACATTAATTTTTTCTTCCCGTAATTTTTATTTCTTATCAAACGTTTGGGGTATTGTTTTGTAAGTACATTCAGCTCTTCGGTCCAAAGGGTGAAGGATTTACTCTTGATAAGCATAACCCTATTAGTTACAGTGCATTATTGAAGGCTAATGAAACGACTGATGGGCGGGCAATAAGACCCATATTCAAAAAATTCACATGCATAAATAATCTTTCTGAGGTGAAACCATGCATTGCTGTGATTTTACGATTTACGACATGATTGCCCGCAATGCAGTTTTATATCCGGATAAAAGCGCGATAGTGTACGGTGATAACCGGATATCTTTCAGCGACTATCAAAAGCTGTGCGATCAATGTGCCGCTGGCCTCATGAAGGAGGGCATTGACTTTGGAGACCGGATTGCCGTTTTATCGAGCAACAATGACGATTTTCTGATCCTCTGCGGCGCGGCGGCGAAAATTGGCGCTGTTGTGGTTCCTATGAACTACAGGCTGGGTGAAAGAGAGGTCGAATACATCCTCAAAGATTCAGAACCGAAATATATCTTCAGCAGCAAGGAATATAAGGATCTGGCCCGTAAAACATCGCTGGCAGTGGGATCTATCCGAAAGCACTACGTCTTTAAAGCAGATAAGAACGAGGGTGATTTCATCCCGTTCGAGACACTATTGCTGAACGGGAAAATAACAGAGTCAGGAGTGGTCTCGGGTAGTCACGCTTATATGATCATTCATACCGCGGCAGTGGGCGGAAACCCTCGGGGCTGCGTACTGAGCCAGGCAAATATGTTGGCTGTGGGCCTTCAGATGGGCCACATGTTTAAACTGATGAGCAGTGACTGCCATA